>JAEEGL013905955.1_pt1 | contig 85119 bp, 110 predicted proteins | sample 9134231 | NCBI WGS metagenome assembly JAEEGL01 (sample SAMN16246548, study PRJNA631951) | gut metagenome | biome: gut microbiome; feature: rumen; material: fiber-attached | host: Bos | place: Iran: Karaj | collected 2018-10
ACCGGTGACGCGCATCGCCTGATAAACGTAGGAACGTCCCGAGAGCGGGTCGCGGATAGCGCCGCCGAGGCAGGTCGCAGCACCGCCGAAGGGCTCGATCTCGGTGGGGGGGTTGTGGGTCTCGTTCTTGAACATGAGGATCCAGTCCTCGAGCTCACCGTCGATATCGACCTTTATCTTTACGGAGCACGCATTTATCTCCTCGCTCTCGTCGAGGTCGGGGAGAAGTCCGTCAGCCTTGAGCTTCTTGGCAGCAAGGGTACCGATGTCCATGAGGGTCACCGGCTTCTCGGTGCGTCCGAGCTCCTCGCGCACATTGAGGTACATATCGTAGGTGTCCTTGATGTAGGGCGTGTCGATATTGACATTCTTCACGTTTGTGAGGAAGGTGGTGTGGCGGCAGTGGTCGGACCAGTATGTATCTATCATGCGTATCTCGGTGATAGTGGGGTCACGCTTCTCGGTGTCGCGGAAATAATCCTGACAGAACTTGATGTCGTCGTAGTCCATAGCGAGACCGAACTTGTCCACAAAGGCGTGCAGACCTGCGGAATTGAGCTGGATGAAGCCCTCGAGGGTCTCGACTGTGGTGGGTATCTCATAGTTGGTATCGAGGGTCTTGGGCTTTTCGAGGGAAGCCTCGCGGCTCTCGACGGGGTTGATTATGTAAGCCTTGAGCTTCGCGAACTCGTCATCGGTGATATTTCCGGAAACGATGTACACACGCGCATTTCTCACGCGGCAGCGCTCGCCCTGACGGAGTATCTGGATACACTGCTCACAGCTGTCGGCTCTCTGGTCGAACTGACCGGGCAGGTACTCCACGGCGAATATCCTCTCGCCTGCTGCGGGAGCGGGGAGCTCGTCGTAAACGACGTCAACGGCAGGCTCGGAGAAGACCGTGCTTATCGCAGCCTTGAAGTCCTCCTCGCTGAGCTTGTCCGCGTCGTAGCGGTTGAGTATCCTGATATTGCTGACGCTCAGGCGCAGAGCGGTCTTGACATCGCTCAGCACAGACTGCGCCTCAACGGCGAATTCAGGCTTTTTCTCGGCATATATCCTGTAAACTGACATAGAAAAAACTCCTTTCAGATATTGTTCAAAATCGTCCCGAGGCAGTAGCCGGAACGGCTCTCTTCTATTGTAACACAAAAAATGCGATTACGCAAACTTTTTTCGGGAATTTTTCGTAAAGTTTTTATTAAGGTGTAGTCCGGCGCGTGACCCTGGTGGAATTCCGCGGAGCTCTCCCTCTCGAACAGCACCGGGACGGTCCTCCCGACGAGCGAACGCAGGTACTTTTCCTCGGACTCCGCCGCCGCGCGGGACATCAGCTCCGCGCGCTCCGTCTTGACGCTCTCCGGGACCTGTCCGGACATACGGTCGGCAGCAGTCCCCTTTCTCCGTGAGTACCGGAAGACGTGTACCCTGCTGAAGCCAGCGCTTTTCACGAACTCCAGCGACTTAGCGAAGTCCTCGTCAGTCTCCTGCGGGAAGCCGACCATGATATCGGTCGTGAAGGCGCATTCGGGGAAATACCGGCGTATCCGCGACATCAGCTCCGCGTACTCCTCAGCGGTGTAATGACGGTTCATCGCGCGGAGCGTCCGCGTGCAGCCGCTTTGCAGCGACAAATGGAACTGCGGACACATCTCCGGCAGCGCCGCAAGCCGTCCGAGCAGCTCGCCGGACATCATCTCCGGCTCGAGCGAACCAAGCCGCACACGCTCAATGCCGTCCGTCCGGGCGCAGACCTCCGCCGCGTCCGCGAGGGACAGACCCAGCTCCCGCCCGTAAAACGCGAGGTTGATACCCGCGAGGACGATCTCCTGCCTGCCGCTTTGGGCTATTTTTCGGGCTTCGTCCTCGATGACGGCTATCGGCTTCGAGCGGGAGCGTCCCCGCGCGAAGGGTATCATGCAGTAGGAGCAGAACTGGTCGCAGCCGTCCTGTATCTTGAGAAAGGCACGGGTGTTATCCTCGAACGTCCCGAGCATCAGGCACTCGAAACCGTCCCCGCGCACATACTCCGGCACCGCGACCGTCCTGCTGCGGCTTTTCAGGCACTCCTCCACCAGCGCGGGAAGCTTCGCCCTGTCCTTGGTGCCGGTGATGATGTCCGCCTCGGAGAGCGACGCAGCCTCATCGGGATTCGCCTGCGGGTAGCACCCGGTGAGCGCAATGACTGCCTCCGGCAGTGCGGCGCGGGTCTTGCGGAGAGCCGCCAGAACACGGCTGTCACCGGAGGACGTGACCGTGCAGGAGTTTATCACGACGGCGTCCGCGCCGCCGCGCTCACCGGCAATGCCGAAGCCAGCCTCGCGGAAAGCGGACTTCATGCACTCGGTCTCGTATAGATTCACCTTGCAGCCGAAGCTGATAAAAAAGACGTTATACATAATTCACCTTTTTATCACAGTATCCCCAACGTTTCGTCATGTTGAATCTGCACAAAAATCACAATAGATTTTTATGCATGATAAATAGTTATTCGTTGTGAATAAAAAGAATAATGATGTGACGATTACAATTAAGTAAATCGACGAAAATACAGCAAAGCGCTTGACATCGGGGATTGGACGTGATATTATATACTTGCGGTCAGGAAGATGGACTGCAAAAAGAAATAAACAACAACACACGCCACAAAGACATCTGAACAGGAGGTAATCGTATGACAAAGACAAAGGTATTTCTTCAGGCTATCAATGACGTAAAGGAATTCGTCACTATCGTTATGCATTACGATTTCGATATTGACCTCGTTTCCGGAAGATACGCTGTAGACGCAAAGTCAATCATGGGTATTTTCAGCCTCGACCTCTCCAAGCCTATCGAGCTCGATGCTCACACAGATGACGCAGAGGATTTCTTAAAGAAGATCGACAAGTTCATCGTTAAGTAAGACATAACCAAGACGCACCCACAAAGAAGGAAAAGGAATTTAGGCTGCCGAAACAGTTCGGCAGCCGATTTTTTTATCAGTCCCAGTCCTTTTTGCTGAACTTGTGCATGAACTTCCTGAACGGGTTCTTCACGAGGAGCCCGGAGAAGTAGTTGTAGAGGGCGTCCTGATTGCAGCCGGCGTCGGGGAGGCGCTCGTACATTCTCTCGAGCTCATCGAGCTTTATGCCGTAATCGCCGTCGAGGACGATGTCCTTGTCGGTGAAGACCACAGCCCCCGTGACGGGAACTCTGTCGAAGCCGCCCTTTTTGAGGTGGTGAGTGACGTTGTCGAGGTGGGTCTTGTTCTGGAGCTGGGGATTGTAGAGCTTATGCACCTTCAGACCGATGGTGTGGGTGAGCTTCTTGCCGCTGCCGGAGACCTTTCCGGAGATGCCCTTGGTCTCGACCACAAGCACGCCGAAACGTCCGAACACGAGGTGGTCTATCTCGCAGGTCTTGTTATAGAGCGGCAGGAAGGCGTTGTTGATGATACGCACCTTGTCTTTTTTGCCGAGCTTGGCGAGAGCCTTCGCGACCTTCTTCTCGGCAGCTCTGCCCTTGCGGTTGCCGGAGCTGAAATGCGAGCACAGCAGGGCGATGATGATGAGCAGCACTACAGCGGCTGCGGCGATGAGGATTATTTTTTTAGTTTCCATAATTTACTCCCAAAAAAATGAATAAGATTGAGTCCGGAGCGCAATAATAGCTTCAGACGCTCAAAGCGTTACGAATAATCCCGAATAAAGAGGTGTTCTCAATATGTGGGACAAGATCGCACTTATCCTTCTGATAATCGGAGGGATAAACTGGGGACTGGTGGGTATATTCGAGTTTGACATGGTCGCGTGGCTTTTTGGCGGCGCGGCGAGCCTGCTTGCCAGAACGGTCTACATTCTTGTAGCGATCTCGGCGGTATGGTGCACGACACTGCTGTTCAGGCAGAGTGACGAACTCGCGATCAGTACCGAACACTGACCCCTCAACGCTCCTGTGAAGATGCCGTAGGAGCGTTACATAGCAGGGCAGCGCCCTGCACGTCCGCACGTTGTCACTCGCAAGCTCGTTCACTCTCATTAAGGACGTCACTCGTACATCGCATACGGCGCAGGTGTCAGGTTTTAGGTGTAGGGGCGCCCCTGCAAACGTCCCGCCGCATAAGACCACATCAAAACAAAAAGGGAGACCTGCGTCTCCCTTTATCATTTATTAGTCGCTTACGTAAGGGAGAAGCGCAATGTGTCTTGCTCTCTTGATAGCAACTGTGAGCTCGCGCTGATGGAAAGCGCAAGTACCTGTCACACGTCTGGGAAGGATCTTTGCTCTCTCAGTCATGCACTTTCTGAGCTTTGCAAGGTCCTTGTAGTCGATCCTCTCGATCCTGTCAGCGCAGAACATACAAACCTTCTTGCGCGGCTTCTTCGAGGGACGGGAATTTCTTTCCTTTTCCATGACATTTCCTCCTTCTCGATATAAAGTAGTAGTTAGAACGGAACGTCTCCGTCGCTGAGAATTTCTTCAAAATCGCTCATATTGCCGTAAGACATACTATCATTGTTGGCTGCGGGCTGCTGAGGAGCTGCCTGCTGCGCCGGAGCGGACTGATAGTTATTGTTCTGGTAGCCGTTATTCTGATAACCGCCGCCGTTGTTTCCGCCGCTTTCGCCCTTGGAGCCAACGAACTCGACATTGTCCACCTGAACGTCAGTAGTATAATGAGTAACGTCGGGGTGATTTCTGTCCTGGTAGTTGTTGTTCCTGAGAGAGCCCTCAACGAGGATCATCTTGCCCTTGCTGAAATAGCGCGAAACAAATTCAGCAGACTGTCTCCATGCGATACAGCTGATGAAATCAGCCTGTCTCTCGCCGGTGTTCTTGTCGGTGAAGCGCCTGTCCACAGCAACGGTGAACCTGCACGACGAAACTCCGCTCTGAGTCTGTCTGAGCTCAGGGTCTGCGGTAAGTCTGCCAACTAAAATAACCTTGTTCATCTGACCGTCTCCTTAGTTAATGAAGTAGAATTATTCAACAACAGTTACGAGCGAACGAAGAATGCCGTCAGTAATGTTGAGACGTCTGGAAAGCTCAGCCGGATACTCGGGAGCAGATGTGAAAGTATAGATCACATAGTAACCCTCTGTCTCGTCCTCGATCGGATAAGCGAGCTTGCGCTTGCCCCACTCCTCGTTGACTTCAACAGCTTCGGCGTGTCTTTCGATCCTCTCCTTGAACTTCTCAATGAGAGCCTTCATGGGTTCCTCGCCGTTCTTGAGGCTGAAAACTACCATTACTTCATACTTAGCGGATACCTTTGCCATTAATGTACACCTCCTTCTGGATCATGCCCGGCAACCTTCTGCGGGCAAGGATAAATGCACCGTTTCACACGATACTCGAACATTATAACATATTATTCCGGGCTTGTCAAGAACTTTTTTAGAAAATGAAAAAGCCGTCCTGACAGGGACGGCTTTACTTCATCAATAATTCTCGTTTCTGATCTCGAAGTAGCTCTGCGGATGAGCACATACCGGGCACATCTGCGGCGGGTTCGTACCCACTACGATATGACCGCAGTTGCGGCACTCCCATACCTGCACGCTGCTCTTCTCGAACACCTGCTTGGTCTCGATGTTCTTGAGCAGTGCGCGGTAACGCTCCTCGTGAGCCTTCTCGATAGCGCCTACCATACGGAACTTAGCCGCGAGAGCCTTGAAGCCCTCCTCCTCGGCGGTCTTGGCGAAGGACTCGTACATATCTGTCCACTCAAAGTTCTCGCCGTCGGCAGCAGCTGCGAGATTGTCGGTGGTAGCACCGATGCCCTCGAGCTCCTTGAACCACATCTTAGCGTGCTCCTTCTCGTTGTCGGCAGTCTTGAGGAAGATCTCGGCGATCTGCTCGTAGCCCTCCTTCTTCGCTACAGAAGCGAAATATGTATACTTGTTGCGAGCCTGGGATTCGCCCGCGAATGCGTCCTTGAGGTTCTGCTCGGTCTTTGTTCCTGCGTATTTGTTAGCCATTGTGATTTTCCTCCTTGATTCATGCTTTCCAGAGCTTGTGAAGATTGCAGTATGCGAAGACTTCTTCGACAGTCTCGCTGCCGATATCGAAGGTCGCCGACGGCTTGTCGCCAGCCTTCAGGTACTTGAAATACAGCCCCGCGTCGGTCTTCACGGCGATCCACTCGATAAAGTGCTCGGGGAGCATGGGGTGTTCAACAGAACCGACAGTAACGACAGCCTTGCCGTCCCCTGTCTGACAGACCGGGACGTGCTTTTCAGCAGCGGCGTCAGTAGTGCCTGCGACGAGTTCCTTTGCCGCCGCGGGAGCAGCCGCTCCGTTGATATTGGCAAGGATAATGCCTGTGTCATCGTTGATGTAGAATTTCTGACTCATGTTTATACCTCCTCTACAGAATCCGGTGTATCGCGTAAGATAATTATATACAATTTCCACTAACTTGTCAATAGCAAATACGTTTGTTCATAAAAACTTTTTAATTCTCTGCCAACTCACGCAAATTCAGAAAAAAATAGTGACAAATCCCTCCGGACGTGCTATAATGAAGTATATACACACTATTTTAATGGAGATAACGATGAACAAATACAAAAAACTCGCGTTCAATACGATGATATTTGCGATAGGCAGCTTCGGGTCGAAGATACTCGTCATACTGCTTACCCGCCTTTACTCGCGCCACCTCGATCCCGCAAGTTCCGGCATAAAGGAGCTCCTCGAGCCGATGGCGCTGTTCCTCCAGCCGATATTCACCTTCGCGCTTCAGGAATACCTCATACGCTTCGGTCTTGACAAGAAGTATGACAAGCGCGAGGTCTTCACTACGTCCGGGCTGATAACGCTCGCGGGCATGGCGCTCATGGCGTTCGTCGTCCCGCTGATAAGCAATATCCCCGCGCTCGACTTCATCAAGGGCTACACCGTCCTGCTCATCATCTACGTCCTGACCTCCTCGCTGCGAATGCAGTGCCAGCAGTTCGTGCGCTCACGCGACATGGTCAAGCTCTTCTCCCTCGACGGGATTCTCGCCACCCTGACCCTGTTCATCTTCAACATCCTCTTCATCGCGGGCTTCCACTGGGGAGTGCGCGGCTTCATGCTCGCAGTTATCCTCTCGGACTTCCTCTCCGCGGTATTCCTGTTCCTCGTTGCAGACCTGAAGAACTTCGTATCCGCACGCTATTTCAGCAAGCCGCTCGCGCGCGAGATGATGAGGTTCGCTGCGCCGCTCATACCCACTATCGTCATGTGGACGATAACAAGCCTGTCCGACAGAATGTTCATCAGGGAAATGCACAGCGACCGCGTGCAGCTCGGTGAATCAGCCGTCGGTATCTACGGCTACGCGAACCGTATCCCCAACCTCATCTCAATGGTCTCGACTATCTTCTTCCAGGCGTGGAATATGTCCGCGATAACCGAGAACGACTCCAAGGACCGCAGCATCTTCTACGAGCGCGTCTACAGCGCATACGAGGCAATGCTGTTCATCGCCTCCGCGGGGCTTCTCCTGCTGATAAAGCCTGTTACCGGCTTCTTTGTAGTCTCCACGACCTACTCCGAGTACGGCGAGGTCTACCTCTACGCTCCCGTGCTGATAGTCGCGGTGCTGTTCATGTGCCTCAACCAGTTCCTCGGCAGTATCTATTCCGCCACCAAGCACACGAAAAACAGCTTCTGGACGGCTCTCACAGCCTGCTCGGTGAACATCGTCATGAACATCTGCCTGATACCTGAGTGGGGCATCCAGGGCGCCGCGATAGCGACCTTCCTGAGCTACTACATCTGCTTCTGGGCGCGTATCATCGACGCCAGATACTACGTCCCCTTCCGCTTCAACGGCATCAAGTCGCTGCTGAACACGACAGCGCTGCTGCTGATGTGCTGCTTCGCGGTATTCCAGCCGAAGCTCCACTACCTCTGGCTGACCGTGCTTTTCGCGGCGATCGTCATCAGCAACTACAAAGCCCTGCTCATCACAGTAAAAAAGCTGCTCAGACGCGGCTGATATAAAGGAGGAATACCTATGCCCACACCTCATAACAACGCTAAAAAAGGCGACATCGCCCCGACGGTCCTCATGCCCGGCGACCCGCTCCGCGCTAAATTCATCGCAGAAAACTACCTCGACTCCCCCGTCCTCTACAACGAGGTGCGCGGAATGCTCGGCTATACCGGCACCTACAAGGGCGTACCGGTGTCCGTGCAGGGCAGCGGCATGGGTATGCCCTCGATAGGGATATATTCGTGGGAGCTCTTCAACGAGTATGACGTGCAGAACATCATCAGAGTCGGCACGGCGGGAGCGGTCGCGGACAATGTCGAGCTCCGCGACGTCCTCATCGGCATGAGCGCGAGCACCAACTCCGCCTATGCCTCCCAGTACCGTCTCCCCGGCACCTACGCCCCCACGGCTTCGTGGGAGCTGCTCTCCGCGGCGGTCGAGGCTGCAAAGCAGTCCAGTGCGGCGTACCACGTCGGGAATATCCTCTCCAGCGACACCTTCTACGACGATGCTGACAGTCTCGCGGACTGGCAGAAAATGGGCGTCCTCGGCATTGAGATGGAGGCCGCTGCCCTATACATGAACGCAGCCCGCGCCGGTAAAAATGCACTGTGCATTCTCACAGTTTCCGACTGCCCGCTCAGAGGACTTTCCACCACCGCGGAGGAGCGTCAGACCACCTTCCGCACCATGATGGAGATAGCCCTCGAGACTGCAAAGGCTGTCGCGGGGAAGTGACACCGACCGCATAAGATGAACGCGAACGCCCGAAGGGCGCCCCTACACCTGACACCTGAGACCTGACGCCTGACACCTGTTCTGTATGCGATGTACGAGTAACGGCGTTGATGAGAGTGAGCGAGTTTACGAGCGGCAACGTGTCCGCCTGCGCGGGCTCCGCGCTGCGATGTACGAGTAACGGCGTTGATGAGAGTGAGCGAGTTTGCTAGCGGCTGCGTGTCCGCCTGCGCTGGCTCCGCGCAAATAAAAAAGCCATGCCCGAAAGCATAGCCTTGAAATAAAATGAATTAAATATAGAAGGGGAATTGGGGGATTACTTAATCCAATTATGAGTATATCCCCCTTTGCTTAAAATAATCTTAAAGTTTCCTTAAAACCCAAAATATCCTCCGCGCACTGTCCCTACGCCTTCCGCACCTCGGTATAATAGTACACCGCGAGCTGAGTGCGGTCGCGGAGAGCGAGCTTTTCGAGGAGCGTGCTCAGGTAGTTCCTCACAGTCCCCTCTCCGAGGAAGAGCTCCCCCGCTATCTCCTTGTTGCTGAGCCCGCGCGCGACGAGCTCCATGATCTCGCGCTCCTTGGCGTTTATCCCGTGCGCTTCGAAATCGTATTCCTCCCGCTGCCTCATGAGCTCCGGGAGCTTCGTGACTATCTTCTCCCCGAAGACACTCTGCCCGCGCATCACAGCCTCGAGCGCAGGCGCGATACTCTCGAAATCCTGCTTCAGTATGTAACCCTTGGCACCCATGCCGAGGGCTTTTATTATGTACTCATCGTCCGCGAAAGTCGTGAGGTAGAGTATCCTCGCGTCGGGAAACTCGCGGAGGAGCTGCTGACCGGCTTCGATACCGTCCATGCCACCCATGCGTATGTCCATGAGCAGGACGTCGGGCGAATGCTTCCTGTAGAGCGGCAGAGCCTCCTCGCCGCCGGAGCCGATAGCCGCAACTGTTATCTGCTGGGTGCTCTCGAGTATCGTTTTCAGCGAGAGCGCGACGAGCTTGTCGTCGTCAATGACTACTATATTCATAAGTCCTCCTGAGCCTTTGGGATTGACATGAAAACGCGGAACCCATTGTCAGAGGGCGTGAAGCTGATAGTTCCGCCGACCGACCTTGCGCGGTCGGTCATATTCGAGAGACCTATCCCCGTCTCCCCTATCTCCAAGCACTTCCCGTTGTCCTCGACGAGGAGCTGGTAGAAAGCCGGGTGCTCGAGCATAGTTATATGGATACGGTCGCCCGCCGAGTGCTTCACCGCATTCGACAGCGCCTCCCGGACCACTCCCGCGATACAGAAGCGCAGTCTGCCCGGCATCTCTGTCGAAACATCGTACCTCACCTCGACGGTGAACTTATCGGAGACCGACGCCGCGCTCTCCTCGATTATCCTCCGCAGATCGACGGAATCGTCGTGGAGGTCGTGGACGCTCGCGCGGATACTGGTCATAGCGCTGTCGAGGGTATCGTGCAGGCTTTTCAGCGGCTCAGCGAGGTTTTCGTCCTTGTTTATGACCATGAGCGCACCCGACTGCAAGAGCGACCGCGTGAGCATATGCCCGACGTTATCGTGTATCTCGCGGGCGATACGGTTGCGCTCGGAGAGCGTCGCGAGGCGCACCTCGTTGTCCTGTGCCTCGGAGAGGAGCTCATTCTGCCGCGAGAGGCTGATATTCCGCTCTGCGGCTTCGTCGCGGAGGGAGGTCATGCGGCTCACGGCCTTCTCGAGCGCGGAGACCCTCAGGTAGAGCAGCAGCGACACCGCGCACCCCGCCGCGATGACCAGCAGTCCGCTCACGGGAATGCTCAGCGCTGACTTCACCGCAAAGACTGCCGGCAGCAGCAGCCACGGACGCCTCTCGTTGAGCGAATCGAACAGCAGCAGCGGCAGCGCACACAGCATTATCGGGAACGGCACGCACGCGGCTGCCGCAGCGGCTATCATCACCGACGCCGCCGGCTTCCCGGTGAATATCTGCACCAGCCCGGACAGTATCATGGACACGAGCAGCCCCACGACGGGCGCGCTGAAAGAATCGGCCATGCCGAAGGCTATGGCACATATAAAAAGTACAGTGGCTTTGTCGATAAGCCTGCTCAATGCATTCACCTCCGGAGCTCTGATTTGTTACACAATAACAGTATACCACATTCTTCGCAGGATTGCAAACTCTCCCAACTGCAAAGTCTTTATTCACTCTGCACAAACTCCGCCCATGTCTTTTGTGCAGTCATACAAAGCTCAGAAAAGCTTTTTCAGTATTCAACGGGAAAGCATTGAATGCGCCCCGATTTCAGACCCCTTGTGAACGGCACTCACCCAGAAGCCGTTCGGAAGGGAGTTTTTTTTATGTCATCAAACGACGCAAGAGCCAAGCGCAGCGCATTCTGCTCGTACTACGCTTTGCTCGGAGATGTCACAGAGGCTGCTGTGCGGGCGGGTTTCCCGAAGGAGACCGCTCTCGCCGACGGAGCAGCGTGCCTTGCGAGCAGGCCGTGCAGGGAGAAGATAGAGTCGATGAGGGAAGCCCTCGCCGACCCCGACATCGTCTCTGCCGGACTTCGCAGGCTCGCCTTCGGGAGCTGCACGGACGCGGTATATCTCGTGTTCTGCGACGAGCTCCCGCCGCCCTCGGTCATTGAGGGACTCGACCTCTACAACGTCTCGGAGATAAAGCGCGTGAAGGGCGGAGGCGTTGAGGTGAAGCTGTTCGACAGGCTCAAGGCGCTCGAGAAGCTCTTTGAGCTCGGCACCGCGTTCTCCGAAAGGAACAAGGCGGAGAGCCTCCTTGAGGCTCTGACCGCTCCCGGTGAGGAGTGTGAGCCGATTGACAGTTAAGAAGCTCTCAGCCAAGCAAAGGCTCACTGTGAACTGGTGGAAAATGCCGGAATACCGCAGCTGCGACGCGATCATCTGCGACGGCGCGGTCAGGAGCGGCAAGACCACATCAATGTCGCTGGGCTTCGTGATATGGGCGTGCAGCTCATTCGACGGCGGCACCTTCGCGATGTGCGGAAAGACCGTCACCTCGCTGCGCCGCAACGTCGTCGTGCCGCTGCTGAGAATGCTCAGCGAGTGCGGCTTCCGGTGCACGGACAGGCTCAGCCAGAGCTGCTTCGATGTCACGTTCCTCGGGCGCACGAGCAGGTTCTACCTCTTCGGAGGCAGGGACGAGGGCTCAGCGGCGCTCATACAGGGCATCACGCTCGCGGGTGTCTTCCTCGATGAGGTGGCACTCATGCCGCGCTCGTTCGTGGAGCAGGCACTCGCGAGGTGCTCAGTCGCGGGCTCGAAGATGTGGTTCAACTGCAACCCCGACAACCCCGCCCACTGGTTCTACTGCGAGTGGATAAAGAAGCGCCGCGAAAAGCGCGCCCTCTATATCCGCTTCACGATGGACGACAACCCATCGCTCTCGGAGGCAATGAAGAGACGCTACGAAAGGCTCTATTCAGGCGCCTTCTACGATCGCTTCGTGCTCGGCAAGTGGACCGCTTCTGAGGGAACGGTCTACCCGATGTTCGAGCGGGAAAAGCACGTCTATGCCGGAGACGTCGAATGCGAGCGCTTCGTCATCTCCTGCGATTACGGCACAGTCAATCCAGCCTCATTTGGTCTGTGGGGACTCCGCGGCAGCGTCTGGTACCGCTTGAAGGAGTACTATTATTCCTCGAAAAGAGAGGGAGTTTCCCGCACGGACGAGGAGCACTACGCGGCTCTGGAGGAGCTTGCGGAGGGACACAGGATAGACAAGGTCATCGTCGATCCCTCCGCTGCGAGCTTCATTGAGTGTATCCGCAGGCACTCGCGCTTCAGGGTCGTCAAGGCAGACAACGACGTAGTCACAGGGATACGGCACGTCAGCTCGGCGCTCCGGCAGAAGAAGCTCATGTTCAATGAGCAGTGCAGGGATATCCTGCGCGAATTCAGCCTTTACCGCTGGAACGAGAGCTCAGGCACGGACGTTCCCATAAAGGAGAACGATCACGCGATGGACGATATGCGTTACTTCGTGATGGAGATGCTCGCAGAGCGCCGCGAGGAAGCCTTCGCGGTCTCAGTGAGCCGGAGCTGAACTCACCCGAAAGGAGAGAATATGAAGCTATTCAAAAAGAAGAAGCCCGCCCGCACCGCTTCCCCGGAGCTCGTTCCGGCGCTGCGGCAGGGACCGGGCAGTATCACGCTGCCGGCGGCGGTGGAGCCGTTCGAGCGCGATCTCTACGACAGGCTGCGCTTCGCAGTGCCGCTGATCGACGCGGCACTGATGAAGGTGATCCGTCTCACAGGCGGATTCAGGATAGTCTGCACCGACGAGACCGTGCAGGACAGCCTCGACCGCTTCCTCGCGGACGTGCCGGTGGGACTGACCGGAAAGGGCATCGGCTGCTTTGCCGATGAGTTCCTCGACAGCCTCCTCACCTACGGCAGCGCCGTCGGGGAGATAGTCGCAGACCCGGAGCACGGGCGTATCGCAGGACTATGGAACGGCGACACCTCGGCAGTCGTGATAAACGCGGGCAGAGACCCGTTCGCGCGCAGCTATTCCGTCAGGGACAGCGAGGGCACCCTCCACAGCGTCCCTCACCCGGAGCGGATAGTATACGCAGCGCTCACCGGAGGCAGACCGCTCCTGCGCGGACTTCCGGCACTGAGCAGCATACTCCTGCGCATCTACGAATGCATAGGACAGAACTTCGACCGCGCGGGCAACGTCCGCTACGCGGTCACCTACAAGCCGTCCAAGGACTCCTCGGACTTCACCTACTCACGCGAGAGAGCGGTGCAGATAGCGAAGGAGTGGTCAGACGGCATGAACTCGGCGAAGTACGGGCAGGTCAAGGACTTCGTGGCAGTCGGCGACGTGGACATCAAGGTCATCGGAGCTGAGAACCAGCTTTTCGACACCAACGTCCCCGTGCGCCAGCTCCTCGAGCAGCTCATCGCGAAGCTCTCGATACCGCCGTTCCTGCTGGGTCTGAACTGGAGCTCCACGGAGCGGATGTCCCAGCAGCAGGCGGACATACTCACGTCCGAGCTCGAATACTACCGCAGACTGCTCACGCCTGTGATCTGTGAAGTCGGCAGGGCATATCTCACCTCTGTCGGCTCGGAGGCAGCGTGCAGCGTCGAGTGGGACAACATCAATCTTCAGGACGAATCCGCTCTCGCAGAGGCAAGGCTGAAAAACGCCCAGGCACGCGAGATCGAGATGAGACTAGAAAACAACGAAAACGAATAATGGAGGTACATCATGTATAACGATATCAAGCTCGAAAAGGGTCTTTACAATCTGAGCGGCAAGTCCTTCACAGCCGCCCTCGAGGAGCTCGACCCCTCCTCCGGCTATGCAGGAACCCCTCTCGAAAAGCTCGACGCCTTCGAGAGACAGCTCAAGCGCTTCAATATCCGCGTGAGCGGCAGCGAGTGTGACAGAGTGGAGAAGTTCTTCTCCTCCACGGAGAGCGCAGTGCTCTTCCCGGAGTTCGTCACAAGATGCATCAGAAAGGGCTTCGACGAGACTATCCTCTCCTCGGTCTGCGCAGCGAAGACTATCAGCGGCAGCGGACAGTATCTCGGCTGCACCCTCGACGACTCCGCCCAGTACACCACTTCCGATGAGGCAGCGACGCTCCCCACAGCTACCGTAAGAGAGAGCTCCACAGCGACGGTCCTCGCGAAGTACGGACGTCTCATCAGCGCCTCCTATGAAGCTATCCGCCAGCAGCGCCTTGACGTGTTCGGCGTAATGCTGCGCTCTATCGGCGTAAAGCTGGCAGGCTCCGTGGTATCCGAGGCGATGACGGTCCTCGTCACCGGCGTAACTCCTGTCACGACCTCCTCCCTCACCTACGCAGACCTCGCCGCGCTCTACGGTGAGTTCGACTGCTTCGACATGACCACGGTCATCGCGTCCCCGGAGCTCGCCTCGCAGATAGTAGCGATGGATCAGCTCAAGGACTGCAATGCAGACAACGGCGGAAAGATCAGACTTCCCTTCGGCTCGGAGCTCATCAAGACCTCCGCGGCGCCGGAGAACAAGATCATCGGTATCGACAGGAACTTTGCGCTCGAGTTCATCACGAGCTCCGACCTCGTAATGGAGACCGACAAGCTCATCGACCGCCAGCTCGACCAGATCACAGTGTCGATCACCTGCGGCTTCAGGAAGATCACTCCCGAGGCGGTAAAGGTGCTGTCGATCACTTCCGGCACATAAGACGAAACTGTCAGGGGCGGTGACTTCATCGCCCCTCCCTTGTACCGTTTCATTGACGAAAGGAGCAAAAATGGAACAGAAGACCCTTGATATGATAAATCGCTTCACGCGCAGAGCCATGAAGGAGGACGAGCTCTACGTCTTCCCGCTCGTTCTCTGCGACAACGACATCGACCGCGACGGCGAATGTTTCTCCGACGAGGCACTCGGGCAGCTCCGCGAAGCATTCGTGGGCAAGACCGGCATTTTCGACCACGACCCCTCCACCTCCAACCAGACCGCCCGTATCTTTGATACCGAGGTAGTCACCGTCCCGGAGCGCACAACGAAGTACGGAGCTCCCTACAGGCAGCTCCGCGCGAGCGCGTACATGGTGCGCACTGAAGCCAATTCCACCCTCATCGCGGAGATAGACGCCGGGATAAAGAAGGAGGTCAGCATCTCCTGCGCAGCAGCAAAAAAGACCTGCTCCGTCTGCGGCTGCGCCAGAGCAGTCTCCTCCTGCGCCCACAAAAACGGCAGGACCTACGCCGGCAAGCTCTGCTACACGATACTGAGCGACATCACCGACGCCTACGAATGGAGCTTCGTGGCAGTTCCCGCACAGGTCAGTGCAGGCGTGACAAAGCGCTGCACCTCAGACACCGCCCACATCACAGACCCCTCCGTCTCCCTCGCCGCAGCCGACGATGAGCTCCGCCGCGACATACGCAGGCTCGCTTTCTTCGCAGGCGGCAGAGAGACCGCGGACGCAGTCTCGTTCTTCGCGAAGCACATGGACACCGCCCAGCTCATAGCGCTGAAGAAGTCCTATGAATCGCGCAGCACAGGCGGTATCACATTACAGCTCGTGCCCGGCGCCTCCCCCGCAGAAGACCCCACAGCGGGCTTCTCGCTGAGATAAGGAGGCACGCATGAACATAGAATCGGTAAAGTCGCTCTTCACGCTGTTTTCCGGCGAGGAAGACCACGGCAGATACGCCCCCGTGATATCGCTCGCGATGGCAGAGGTGGAGAGGATGCTCCTCCCGGACGCCGACAGAACGGATATCCGTCTCGAATTCCTCTGTGCAGCGGCAGCGAACCACAGGCTCCAGCAGCTCAACGCCGCCCGCGACCGCACAGAGGTCACCTACGCGGGAGATATGCTCCAGCCGCCGTCACAGACCCGCCCGAGCGGCTCACTCGCCTATTCGGAGAGGCTGCTGCGCGACTATATGCAGCTCTGCGAGGACCTCATACAGCCGCGGAATTTCGTATTCATCAGCTTTTAGGAGGTGCACTATGCTCAGACAGATATTGGAACAGGCGGTCTCCGCGCTCACAGACGCAGGAGTGCCGGAGGTCTACAGCTCATTCGACAGCATATCCCTTGAACGCAAGAGCCGCGGGATATTCACAGTAGTCGGCGTTGGGCGCTTCGAGAGCACCGCCCCGGTGTACTCGGAGTATGCGATGTATCTGCCGTTCAAGGCGGAGCTCGACATCAGGGTGACCGCACCCGAAAACTGGAGCATGGAGAAGCTCTATGACTACTACAGCGAGAAGATCTCCCCCGCACTTGTATCGCTCTCGGGGCTCACGACATCCGTGGCAGGGATCACCATGAAGCACGACTCCAACATCTCCCGTCTTGTGCTCAGCATAAAGCTGAGCGTGAGCGGTATCTCGCGGATAGAAAGGAGCGCTGAATGAGCACACAGACCACCCTTACCCTCCGCGAGCCCGAGACCGTGACCATAGGTCCGGTCTCGCTCGTTGTGGAGAGAATGAAGATGACCTCGGTGAAGGACATCTCCGAGGCGACGACGGTCTCCGGTACGGAGGTCGTCACAAACGCCGGCAGACGTGTCCTCCGTCTCACGCTCACGGGACGCATACACGACGACTCCGGCCCCATGAGCTTCCTGCTCTACATCAACAACCTTATCCCCACGAACAGCGGCTTCACCGTGACCTACCGCGGACTGACGTTCACCGGCTGCCACATACAGTCGTTCACAGCTGAGGATAACGGCGAGGAGTGGATCCCCGTTACGGTCACGCTCGCCACGCCGCAAAGCATCGTACTTGCAGAGGTGAGCGAATGAACGCATACATCATCGTAAAGAAGTCCGACGGCACGCAGCTCCGCGAGAACAGCATACTCTCGTTCCGCTTCATCAAGGACGCATACCTCCCCTACACACACCTGAGCGTGCGGGTGCGGAGCACATCAGCCTCCTTTGCGGACGCCGCCGAGCTGCTGCTGTACGTCGGCGGGCACAACGTCCACCACGGGCTGATAGACTCGCTGACAGTGACTAACGCCGGCGGGTACAGCATAACGTCCGTGGTGTCGCGGGGATTCACGTCGCTCCTCTGCCAGAACCAGACCGAGCCCGGCATGAAGACGGGCGTCTCGATAAACTCCCTCATGGACAGCTATTACACCTTCCCCTACGTCACGCACGAGAACAATTCCGACGCGAGCAACTACATCTTCGTGAAGAACAACTCGTCGATGTGGGACGGCATAGTGAACCTGAGCTACAAGCTGTGCGGGACATACCCGTATATCCGGGGGACCAACTGCGTGCGGATAACACCGGAGAGCAGCCCGCAGCAGTTCACATACCAGAGCTCCGGACTCATCACATCGGGCACGGAGCTGACGTACCGGCGCATGATAAGCGGCTTCCATATGTCCGACATCAACGGCGATTACGGAAATTATGATCTCATCGACCCCGATGTCACCGCGAAAAAGATAGTCCGCCACAAGTTCTTCGAGCTGGACAGACAGTTCCTGAGCGACCCGCAGCAGGCGCTGGTGTTCCGCGACAAGTACACGGCCCGTGCTGCCGAGCGGACATTCTGTTCGTACTGCGGCTACAACGGCGAGGACCTGTCGGACACCGCGACCTTCGGGGACGTCACCGGCAGACGTATCACGGCGCTGGAGATAAACGGCTCTCACAAGGGCATATTCACGGAGGTCAGCACATACCGGGACAAATTTTATACCTGAAAAAAGGACGCACAAGTGTGCGTCCTTTTTAGGTGTCAGGTATCAGGCGCGGAGCCCGCGCAGGCGGACACGTTGCCGCTTGCTTCGCTCGCTCACTCTCATCGAGGACGTTACCCGTACATCGCATACGGAAGTATTCAGCATTGGGATCCCAAAGGGATTATAATCCCTTTGGCAGAGACCAGAGGCAGCGCCTCTGGTCGCTTCGCTTTGTTTTTAAGGCGAAGCGAAACTATCTGAGAGGCACTCCGCAAGAGGTGAATTTTCAAACAGTCCGGTGGACTGTTTGAAAAGTGGAGACGCCCTGTAAGAGAGGGCGTCTCCTTCCCCCGGCGCGAGACTTTTTCCCTGCGACCGGCAACGGCCGCACGAAAAACATCGCAACATCACAAAAAATGACGCACCCCTCGGTGCGCCATTTTTATTATCACAGCTTTGTAAAGAACCTCTGGTGTGCGGTGAAGGTCTCACCGGGCTTGACCTCACGGTAGCCCGTAACATCAGCGGGAAGGCTGAGGTTAGGCGCGTCGATCATAGCGGTCATCGGCTCGGGACAGAAATAGTGGTTGAAGCCGCGGTCGTTCCAGATTATCCAGAACTTATACTCCTCGGAGACCTCATAGCAGAGCTTCTTGCCGCTCGCGATGTCCTCAGCGATAACGCCGTGGAACTTCTCGTGGTCGAGGTCAGCGTACTCACCGAAGTACATATCGTTGTCGCAGACCTGGAGCACAGGGCACTTGCTGCCGGACTTGTACTCAAGATCCCACATGGTCAGGGACTTGAGTTTCTCAGTCGGCAGACAGCGCTCGTTGAGCTCGCACTTCTTGCCGATCGGCACAGTCAGACGTATATCCGCCTCCTTGCCGCCGTCAACGAACGGAGCGTTTATGGCGGTATGCGAAGCGAGCGACATCGGGAGCACCTTGTCCCCTGAAGCGTTGGTGAACTTTATATCCTGCTCGAGACCGTTCTCGCTGAGCGTGAATGTATACTCCGCAACGAATCTCACGGGCAGGTACTGGAAGAACTCGTCGTTCTCGTCGTAAACATAGCGTGTCTTTACCCACGCGCAGTTGCTGTCGGCATTGTGCTCGACTACCTCATGCACCCTCTTGTGGAGGAAACCGTGGATATGGTTATTGTAGGGCGCCTTCTCATTTACCGGGAGCTGATATACTGCGTCTGATGTTTTAAGTACGCCGTCAGCGAAGCGGTTGGGCAGGTAGAGAGTCGGGAGACCCCATACCTCGGCGGACTGACGTATAACGTCAGCGTCGTTCTTGTCGCTGTAGCGGAAGAACTCAACTCCGTTGGTGTTGTCGTGCAGACGGATAACATTCGAGCCGATCTCATAAGCGACGAGAGCCTCGTAGCCGCCCGCCTGAAGCCTTACGACGGACATTCCGCCCCAGTTGATAAGTTGTGTGGTGTTTGCCATATGTATCATTCCTTTCAATGGAAAAATATAAACATAGTTATCAGTGCCGGAGACTCAGTATCAGGTCAAAGACCTCCCCGAAAGCCGTCCCGCAGGACCTCGCCCCGGGATTCACCTGATCCCCGTGATCAGCACAAAACATTCGTCACCGCTCCGTTATGTCAGTTTTTCTTTTTTTCGATGAAATATTTCACTACGAATGCAGCGCCGCGAAAAACCAATGCCCACAGCGCGCCGAAGAGCATTATAAGCCATACTGCCACCAGACCAAGCCCCAGCCAATCTTCCTCTTCGGTCTCAGCCTCTGTGAAGAACCTGCTGAGGTTGGTGCAGAAGATCCAGATATACGCCCCAAACAGCGACAGCCCGTAGCCGGTGCAGTACATCAGAAAGAATATCCCTCGATGCATACCGCGCTTCAAAGCAGCCCGCTTTTCCATGACGAGCTCGAATACCGGCAGAGCCGCGAGCACGAATATCTCACTCCAGAAAACGAGATCGACCCTCTCGAGCGTTTTTATGTCTGCAAATGCCGTCAGTGCGAATACAGCCGCCGTCAGCACGAAGAAAGTCGCCGCAGTCCGCAGAGCTTCCGTCTTTCGTTTCATAACATCAGTCCATTCGGTTCTCCATGTCGGTGTAGCCGTGCATGGGCGAGATAGCCTTGTAGGCGGGACGGATTATCTTATTTGAATTTATGAGCTCCTCGATGCGGTGCGCCGACCAGCCCACGATACGCGAGGTCGCGAACAGCGGCGTGAAGAGCTCGTCTGGTATGCCGAGCATACGGTAAACGAACCCGCTGTAGAAGTCCACGTTCGCGCAGACGCCCTTGTAGATACGTCTCTCCTCGGCGATGACCTCGGGCGCGAGCTTCTCCACGAGCGAATACAGCGCGAACTCGTCGTGCCTGCCCTTTTCGGAGCTGAGCTTCTCCACGAAGCTCTTGAAGACCTTAGCCCTCGGATCGGACTGCGAGTACACAGCGTGTCCCATGCCGTAGATGAGACCCGCACGGTCGAAGGCTTCCTTGTGGAGCAGCTTCCTGAGGTACCCGCGCACCTCATCTTCGTTGGTCCAGTCGCTGACATTCTCCTTCATGTCGTCGAACATCATCGCGACCTTGATATTCGCGCCGCCGTGCTTGGGGCCCTTGAGTGAGCCGAGCGCCGCCGCGATAGCGGAGTAGGTATCGGTGCCGGACGAAGAAACGACGTGTACCGTAAATGTGGAGTTATTTCCGCCGCCGTGCTCGGCGTGAAGGACGAGCGCGAGGTCGAGGATACGCGCCTCGAGGTCAGTGTAGCCGTGATCCTCGCGGAGCATATAGAGGAGGTTCTCCGCGATGGAGAGCTCCGGGTCGGGGTCGTGGATAAAGAGGCTCCCCCCGAACTTTGAATATCTGTACGCATGATATCCGTACACCGCCAGCACCGGGAACAGCGTTATCAGCTCGATACACTGCCGCAGAACGTTCGGTATGGATATATCGTTAGCGTTGTCGTCATAGGAATAGAGCGCGAGCACGCTCTTCGCGAGGGTATTCATCATATTGTCGCTGGGTGCCTTCATTATGACATCGCGTGTGAAGGTCGTGGGCAGCGAGCGGAAGTCCGCGAGTATCCTGCGGAACTCCACGAGCTCATGCTCGGAGGGCATTTCGCCGAAGAGGAGGAGATAAGCGGTCTCCTCGAAGCCGAAGCGTTTTTCCTTGATAAATCCGGCGACGATATCCTCTACGTCGATACCGCGGTAATAGAGCTTGCCGTCGCCGTGGTTGGGCATACCGTCGCCGATATCGAGCACCTTGATAGTGCTTATGTTGGTGAGGCCCGCGACCACGCCGTTGCCGTTGATATCGCGCAGACCGCGTTTGACGTCGTACTGAGTGTAGAGGGCTGGATCGATCTTATAGCCTTCGATGGATCTTTCAGCCAGAGCGGCTATTTCCGGAGTTACTTCTGAGAATCTGTAGTGCATATCGTCATCCCTTTCTTGTATAATACACCTATTATTATAAATTATTTCCGGATTTTTGTCAAGCATACACAAATAAAAACCCTCCCCGCGGCGGTTATTGTTCAAAAAACAGCAAAAAAGGTATCCCCCGCGCGATGACACAAATCTCATCACCGCAGGCGATACCTCAGTTATACATTACCTCACGCAGCTGCCGGCTCAGCCTTTTTCTGTCTGGGAGCGTTTTTCCCGCTGGACTGCCGTCTGACGAGCACCGTCAGCACCACGAGCATCACCGCGAAAGCCGCCTCAACAGCGAGGCAGAGCGCAGCCTTGTCCGCGTCGAACCTCGTGTCGCCCATGAGCATATCGTTCAGCACCGTGTACCAGTACATCGGCAGGAACCTCGCAGCCGTGAGCACGCCGCTGCCGAGCATCGACTGCGGTACGAAAACGCCGCAGAGGAAGCTCATTCCGAGACCCGCGATCTGCGTGATGAGCGCCTGAATGTTCGGACCGATCTCGAAGCCGGAAACGAACACCGTCAGAGCGGTCACGACGAGCGAGAAGATTATGCTGTTCGCTATAGCAAGGAGCATATCCCCGTTGATCCCGCCGTTCATCACGATACCCACCACCGTGAACAGCGCCAGCACCGCGAATACGAACATCGCACTGCCGAGGAACAGCTGCATGGTGTACGACGACGAGCGTATGCTCGAGCAGTTCGTGCGGAAGCGCAGGTCGCGGCTGTTCATCGTAACGATGACCGGACACAGCGTTCCGAGGATCACCGCAACGAGTATATACGGCAGATAGCGGTAGTAGAACCCGACAACGTCCGTAAGACCGCCGCCGCTGCTGAAGGACTTCATCGTCACCTCAGTATCGGTGCTGAGAGCGTCCGCAGTCTTGCTGAGCGCGTCGCTGAAGGAATTCCCGGAGGTCATGAAAGCCTTGACGGTCGATGTATACTCGCTGAGGAGATTCGTGACATAGACCACCGAGTAGCTGTCGTGCATATGGTAGCTGCGGAAGAGATCATTCGTCTCGCCCGCCGCGAGCTTCTCAGCGTAGCCCTTGTCGATGATGAGCGCGTAGTCGATCCACTCATAGTAGAGAGCGTCCGTCATGACATCGCGGTCGTTCTCGAGGGTGACTATCTTGTTGTTCTTTGCAAGGAGCGATATGAGCTCGCGGCTGGCGTCGGTGCCGTCCTCGTCGAAAACGCAGATGTCGAGGCTGGTGAGCTTCATCGCTTCGGTGGAAGTGGAGCTGCTCGCCATGGGGATAGCTATCCCGAGGAACACCGCAATATATATCATCGCACTGAGCGACCTCTTTTTCAGCACCTTGAGAAATGCATTAAAGACTTGCATATTTCTTCCTCCTTGTAAGAATGAGACCGAGAACGACGAACACCAGCGTGATTATCACCATAGATATCATCTTCACGATGAACCTGCGGTAGTCGCTGTAGATGTTCAGGCAGTAAATGCTGTCGGAAACTACCGCAGCGGGATTTATCATATTGAGCCACGGCACCTTCGCCGCAATGACCGCCTTCATGTTGCCGACCATAAGTCCGCTGAAGAAGCACATGAGCATGGAGAACGACATCACCACGCCGGTCTTGGCACTCTCAGGCATATTGAGCGCCCCCACGAAGAAGCCTATCGAGACTCCCATGCAGCCTCCGAGCAGCGCCGCCGCATATACGAGCGGGAGCTTGCTGCCGAAGTCCACCCCGAGCGCAAAAGCCACGAAGCTGACGCACAGCACCATGCACAGTCCCTGAATGATACAGCTGCCGAGGAAGCTCGCTGCAATGCTTACGGACTTTCTTGCCGGCGAACAGGACCTTCTTGCGCCCAGCGGCGACATATTCGCCTGATTCCCGACGCTGACGTGCAGTCCCGTAACCGCACCGTACATCGCTACCATCGCGATGAGGTTGTAGAAATACTGTACCATGTTGTCGGTGTTGCCCTCAGTGAGGGGTATCTCGCGGCAGGAGGAAACATCCTCGGATATCGCCGCAATGACCGCGGGAGCGCTCGCGGGGTCGTTCATCAGTGCGTCCTTGATTATCGCCGCACTGACACTGTATCTGTCCGCGAAGCTCTTGAGGATAGTCTGCCCCAGACCGGAGCCCGCAACAGTCAGCCTCACCTCGTCCCCGGCATAGAAGATACCATCAACGTCGCCCTTCTCGAGCATTTCCAGTGCCGTTTCCTCGTTGGTATATGTGACCTTCAGGAGCGCCTCATCGCCCTCGCTGACGGAGTCACACACGCTCCTGAACGACGGGTCGTTCTCCGCACCGACCACAGCAGCCGGTATCGCCGAGAACTTGGTATTCTGAGCGTAGATATTGCCGAACGCTATCTTGAAGAACGTCCCGAGCGCTATCGGGAATATCATCAGCCAGATGATGAGGTCCTTGACGCGCAAAGACGAAAGCAGCTCATATTTAAAAATATGCAGGAACATATTAATCCTCCTTGTCTCTCAGTGCCTTGCCGGTTATCTCGAGGAAGACATCGTTGAGCGTAGGCAGTTCGGTGTAGACTCTTCCGAAGCTGAGGTCGCGGCTCTGTAAAACGTCAAGAATGCGGATGAGATTGTGCTTGCCGCCGGAGCAGCAGATGACGAGCTTTTCGCCGTCGTGCTCGGCGCTGTAGACGTGCGGGAGGGACGCTATCTGAGCGCGTGCCTCCTCGGGGAGCTCGATTATCTCGATCGTTACGGTCTCGGTGTTGCGTATCATGCGCTTGAGCTCTTCTTTAGTGCCCTCAGCGATCTTTCTGCCCTTGTCCATGATAGCGATGCGGGTGCAGAGCTGCTCGACCTCCTCCATGTAGTGGGAGGTATAGATGACCGTCGCACCGGCGCGGTTGAGCTCCTCGATACCCTCGAGGATACGGTTGCGGCTCTGCGGGTCAACGGCTACCGTAGGCTCGTCGAGGATTATGAGCTTGGGCTTGTGCGCGATACCGCAGGCGATGTTGAGACGTCTGAGCAGACCGCCCGAGAGCTTCTTGGGATAGAACTTCACGAAGTCCCCGAGCCCCGCGAACGCGATAGCCTCCTCGACGTACTTTTTGCGCAGCGCCTTATCGGAGATATACAGCCCGCAGAAGTAGTCGATATTCTCATAGACCGTGAGCTCGTTGAGCACCGCGACATTCTGCATGATGACGCCGATATCCTTTTTGATATCGTAGCTGACAGGGGTCATCTTTTTGCCAAAGAGCTCGATATTTCCCTTATCGTAGGACAGGAGGGAGAGGAGGCAGTTGATAGTAGTGGTCTTGCCAGAGCCGTTGGGACCGAGCAGACCGAATATCTCGCCCTCTTTTATCTCGAGGCTGAAGTGGTCGAGCGCGATGAGCTCGCCATAGCGTTTAACGAGGTTTTCTATTTTTACAACAGTGTTTTCCATAGCGTATCTCCTTTCGGTTTATGATACCAGTATACACCCTGCGGGAGCGGATTGGAAGTGCCGCGGGTCATTTTGTGAGGTGACAAATGTCACAAGCGGGGAAGCATCCGCGGGCGGTCTAATGCAAAGGGAAAACCTCATTGGGCGACACCTCGTCCGAACAGCTCCGTAAACTACGCAGTCGTCCGAGCCGTCCCCGCGCGGTTGTCCCTTTGGTACGCGAAACCCATGGGCAGGCGTAGGCGCCCCCCTACACAAACCACCCTTCCCCGCAATTCCACATTCCGCATCCCGCATTACAATGCGCCCTTACACGACCTCTTCCCGCCAAAAAACCTCCGCCCTGCAAAATGACTTGCACTTCCGCGCAAAATGTGATATTATATGTAGGTATGAAAAAACAAACAGGAGAACCGCAATGAAAAAAGACTTCTTCCGCGGCGCCTCGCACGGTATCCCGATATTTCTGGGCTACCTGTCGGTGTCGTTCGGATTCGGCATACTCGCCGTAGAATCGGGGATATCCCCGCTCATCGCTTCGATAATATCCGCCTCGAACCTCACCTCCGCCGGACAGGTCGCGGGGGTGGACATTATCCGTGCCGGCGGCACGATAATCGAGATGATACTGGTACAGCTGGTAATAAATATCCGCTACTCGCTCATGGCGCTGTCGCTCTCACAGAAGCTCGACCCCCGCTTCACCACGCCCCACCGCTTCCTCGCGTCCTATGGCATAACCGACGAGATATTCGCTGTCTGCTCGGCACAGAAGGAACGCATAACCCCCGCGTATATGTACGGCATGATACTCATTTCCGCGCTCGGCTGGGTCACGGGGACAGCCCTCGGCGCAGCAGCGGGACAGCTCCTCCCGGACGCCGTCAGCAGCGCACTTGGCATAGTCCTCTACGGAATGTTCCTCGCGATAATCATACCTCCTGCACGCAGACAAAAGAGCGTCCTCGCAGTAGTAGCAGCCGCCGCGGGAGTGAGCGTGCTGTTCAGGTACGTCCTGACCGCCGTGTCGCCGGGATTCGCAGTGATAATCAGCGCAGTGGCAGCGTCAGCCCTCGGAGCGGCGCTCTTCCCGGTAAAGGAGGAGGCTGAGCAATGAACATCGCAGTGTACATAATAGTAATGGCAGGCGTGACCTACCTGATACGCGCCGTGCCGTTCGTATTTTTCCGCAGGAAGATAAAGTCGCGCTTCGTGCGCAGCTTCCTGTACTATATCCCCTACGCGGTGCTGTCCGCGATGACCATCCCCGCGATATTCTACAGCACCGGCAGCAAGCTCACTGCTGCCGTGGGAACGCTTGCAGCGCTCCTGCTGTCCTACTTCGGACTGCCGCTGATAGCGGTAGCACTTGCTGCCGCCGCAGCTGCGTTCATAGCGGGATTTCTGATATAACAAAGCAGCCATAAGGGAACATCAACTTCCTTATGGCTGTTTTAATAGAGATACGCCGCGAGGAGGATTACGAGCCGCTCGGCTTCAACTTCGTCAAGCTCGGTCTTAGCGACGATATGTCTGGAAACGAGCGTTCTGTAAGTGCTTCAAAAAAGTTTTACAGCGGCGGCGGTCCTTCCGGAAAATCCGCGAAAAGCGTTGACAAATCCGGGAAAAGTGGTACAATAGAGAAAAGACCAAAATCATTGAAAATTGGCAAAAAAGAGCGCGAAAGACTTAGTCATCAGATTGCGACTGACTTTCCAAATCTTAAACCCGGTCAGGAAATGAACTACGAAAACAGAAATCATTTTTACAGGTTTACTGTCAATGGTTTAGGTAATTATAGTTATCACTTGAAAATAAAAATTGTTGGAAACGAAGATTATATCAACAGTATCAGGAAGAAGGGCAAATAATGGCTGAATTAACTAAAAACGAAAAGATACTTTGTGATTTGCTTTGGTCATTAAAGTATGATGAGAAAAAAGTCTCTGTTCCCAATGACCGTGAAAATGCTATTATTATTGCTTGTCTTGTTGCTCGTCAGTATAACTGCACCGGTGAAATGCTTGAAATTGTTCTAAAAAATAAAGATAAATCTTTAGATGAGGTTATAAATATCATAACACACCAGAAATTTTTCCCCGAACCGCCTGAAATCGTTGATGACGACGAACTTGACGATGACGAAAAATAATACTAAAACCGCCCTCAATGAGAGCGGTTTTCTTATGCCTAAAAGCATTTGCAACCTGCCAGACATCTCCCCGCATTCCCCGGCATATAATGTCCCGAGGTGATAACATGAACGACGACCCCACCACCGACGAGCTCGAGCGGGAATACAGCCGAACCGTCCGCGAGCGCCCCGACGACGTCCCCGCGACGCAGGCTGTGCTGTGCATACTCATAGCCGCAGGACTATTCTGCACAGCCCTCCTCGATCCCGCCCTCGGCGCACAGCTTTTCGCGAGGCTGACCGCACTTATCTCTGCTCCGCACGAGCTCCTGCCCAACCCGCTGCCGCTCATACTGCATTGACCTCCGGCATTCTCCGCGTGCGGTTCAGCTTTCTGGTGCTGACCGCGCTGCTGTTCCTCCTGCGCGACGAAGCCCTCATACTCTCCCTCGCCGCGGTCTGCATTATCCACGAAGCCGGACACCTCGCCGCCATGAACCTGACCGGAGCCCGTGTCCGCAGCGTCACGCTCTCAGCCGCGGGAATAAGGATAGAGACTGTCCGCGCCCCGCTGAGGAGCACTCCTCGTGACATACTCGTCCTCCTCGCGGGACCTTTATCGAACGTCCTGATGTACATTCTGCTGACCGCCGCACACTGCCCCGGCAGCTTCCCCATGCTCAACCTCGCGGCAGCGGCATACAACCTCCTCCCCTACCGTACCCTCGACGGCGGCGCGGTGATAGGAGCGCTCATCTGCGGTTCTCCGCGGGAGCGTGACTGTCTGCGTATACTGCGGGTATTTCAGGCGGGAGTGTCGCTGGCACTGCTTGTCCCGGCAGTGCGCTTCGGCGGAGAGTACGCCCTCCCTTTCTGGATATCGCTCGCCCTTTTTGCCGGCGACCTCCGCTGAACACCACCCACAAAAAGAAAGGCTCCACTAATGGAGCCTTTCCGCGTTTATTCAGCTGTCGAGTGAGCTCAGCCAGTCCGGCAGGCTGAGCGTGCCGTTATCCACACTGTACGCATTGTAAGTGAGTATGAGCGAAGCGTCCACGCCGTCGATGAGGGTGTCACCGTTGACGTCCGCGACCGCCTGCTGAGCCGCCGTGAGGTTATCGTCGATACCGTTGGCATTTGCGTAGAGTATGAGCGAAGCGTCCGCGCCGTCGATGAGACCGTCGAAGTTCACATCGCCGAGCAGCGCACTGCTGCCGATCCTGCGCCAGTAGTAAACAACGCTTCCCTCGGTCGCAATGAGATTTGTTCCGTCATAGGTGATAACGGCGAACGGCTCCACAGAGTCTACGTTATCATACAGTCCGATCTTGCCGTCTGTTATCCTCCAGAAAGAATGCTCATCATTATTGATATAGTAAACGCCGTCACTGCCGTAGGTATATACCAAGCCCTCTAACTCAGCAGCATACTCGGGCAGTTCCTCGCCGTTCTCCTCGCTGACAGACCTGTAGATCTCCCAGTTGCCGAGGAGCTCTTCCTCAGTGATAACAGGCTGAGTTTCCGTCTTTCTGCGCCAGTAAGTGATCTGGCCCTCGTCCTCCCATGTGAGGAAATCCCCGTCATACAGGATATTATGCACGGTGCTGCTCTCGCTGAGAGAATCGCCGTTGTAGAGCTTGACCACGCCATCTTCTATACACCACTTAAGTGACGCTGAAGGACCATTGCCTGTATCGAAATAATAATTTCCGTCGTCGCCGTAGGTGTAGACCCAACCGTCGAAGCTGTCGATCGAGACCTCTTCGCCGGTGCTTATGTCAACGCGTCTGCATATCTCCCAGTCGCCGAGGAGTTCTTCCCCAGTTATCGGTACATTTACCTCCGCGGCTTCGTCCCACTCGCAGATGAAGCCGAAGTTCTCAGGACCGTAGAAGCCCGCATTGGGATTCTCCTCCTTGACAACGCCGCTCCTGTTTATGTCGCTCCAGCCGAACTTGAAAAACGCGCTCTCCGGGTTCGCGGGAATGCACAGACAGTCGTCGTTGTCGTAGTTATCGGGCTGATAGGTGTTCCAGTTCTCGTATGTAACTTCCTCGCCGGTTATCCATGTGAGCTGCTTGTTCTCGAGGTTCCCGCCGAACCAGTAATTGTTCTTGACCTTATCGTCAGCGAGCATGGACTCGATGAACTTCTGCTCGCCCTCGCTGGTCACAGTCACCAGGTGTCCGCCGAGGGATTCGCAGTACTCCTTCGCCTGATCCCAAGTCATACCGGTGTCGAAGCGCTGATAGGTGTGACCGCTGTAGACCTGCTTTTCGCCGGTCTCCTCCTCGGTCGGAACAGGCGCCGCACTGTACCTCCTGAAATATCTGGTACGGTCCATGCGGTCCTCGATGTAAAACTCATCGCCTGAGAAATGTACAACGGAATACAGTGTAGTGCTGTCCTCGGGATACAAATGCAGCTCGCCGTCCTCTATCTTCCATGACGCCGAAGAATTATACGCTCCGTCAACAATGAAGTCCAGCGTATTATCAGTATTGAACCTGTAAACTGTTCTTGATTTAGATGATTCCTCGGTGACGTCCTTGCCTGAGCTTGTCACTGTCATCTTATAGAACTCCCAGTCACCAAGAATGCCATTCACAGTAACTTCCGGAACATAATTCTCGTCCTTATAGAGGTAAATATCATTCGTACCGTCGTTGAACGAGATGTAAGTGCCGTCATAGCTGTACGTTCCGTAGTCCGAGGCATTATCAGCGTATGTGCGCAGCCCGCCGTCCACTATCGTCCAGTTGTATGCGGAGCTGTTGCCGTCGGCGTCGATGATCTGGTAAGTGCCGTCCGCGCTGAACCTGTAGATATAGAGAGCAGATGTCTGCGACTCAGTAACATCGCTGCCGCTGCTGTCGAGCACCTTTTTCACTCTCCATGCGCCGACGATATCCTCCGCGCTTATCCCCGGTGCCGAAGCGTCCGCCCTGCGCAGCAGGAACACAGTGCCGTCGATCTCCGTCATAAGGATATCGAACTCAAAATAGTCATAAATGAGCTCATAGAGATCTCCGTCAGCTCCGGACACATATACCTTTTCGTCCCGGGTCTCCCACGAGAGCCCCTGCGTATCCGTTCCGCCGGAAAAGCTGAACGAGCCGTCGTCAGCGAACTGCCAGATAAGGCTGCTCTGCTCGTCAGTCAGGACTTTCTCATCGCCGGTCCCGGACTCGAGCGCCTTGTATATCTTCCATTCGCCGGGCACCTTGCTCTTCAGCTCTGAGCCGCCCTCTCTGCGCCAGTAATACTTCGCGCCCTCAAACTCTGTGACCAGCTCCCCGCCGTCCATGACGTAGAGTGACTCATTTGAACCGTCAGACGTATAAACGCGCAGCTTGCCGTCAGATATCTCCCACAGCGTATCGAGCACGGGGACGCCGTCCTTGATCTCCATAGCCGTGTGGTCATCTCTGATGTAATAGACGTACCCCTCGTAGGTCTCAACGGTACCGTCAGAGAACACGGTCCTGTACGGCTCCCATGTACCGATGACGTCCGCATCGGTCATCTCCGCCGAAGCGCCGGCTGTACGGGAATAGACGCCAGTCCCGACCGATGTCTGCGCATAGCCGGTCATCGGGACAGCGCCCGCTATCACAGCTGCGGACATAGCCGCAGCCATTATCTTCTTAAAACTCATAGAACGACCTCCTCATAAATGGATTGTGCCTTAATTATAACATTTTCGCAAGATATATTCAACGTTTTCCCGGAAAATTTACACATTATTCACAGACTCCCGGCAAAAAAGCTCCCCCGCAGGGGAGCCTCTTTTTCATGTCTCAATATCAGAAAAGTCCCATTGGGACAGAATATCTTTCCAGTAATAGAATCCGTTAACGCCATGCTCAGCGCAGAACGAGTTGTAGGACAGGATAAGCGAAGCATCCACGCCGTCGATAAGCCCGTCGCCGTTGACGTCGGCAGCCTTTTTCTGGACATCAGTGAGATTCTCGTCAATGCCGTTCGCATTCGCGTAGAGAATGAGCGAAGCGTCAGCGCCGTCGATGATATTGTTGCCGTCGAGGTCGCCGTACATATTTCCCGTCTTTTTCCATACCGGGTGCACATCTTCGCCGTACCACTCATTGTCTTCGACGAGATTAATGCCGTCATAGGCAATAGTTGTCTGGACCTCGCCTTCCTCTACATATGTTCTCTTTATCCCGTTGCCGTCAAATACGTATTCTGCCTCTTGGCAGAGAGCCTTGCCGTAAATGCAGTCCGCGGTAAATGAAGTTCCGCCCTCCTCCGGATAGAAGACCATTTCGGCATACCAGCAAGGGTATTGACCGTCATATGCCGGGACGAGCTCACCGGTACCGGATTCAAGATAAAACAGCTCCCATGTTCCGGCAAGGATATCCGCCGTAAGCTGCGGAGCCTCACTCCCCTCCGCGAATGTATTTGCCGGAGCAGCCCAGCCGATGACCGGGACCGCGAGCGCAGCCGCCAATGCTTTTTTAAACTTCATAAGATGACCTCCTTCAGAATGCTCATGCGTTCATTATACAGCTTTTCCAATATTGTCAGTACCGCACCTCACGCCGCATTGCGAGCGTCAGCGCAGACCTCATCATACATCTCGTCCCAGTACACATACCCGAACTCCTGCTTTATCCATTCCCCGAGGAATGCGAGCTTCTCCTGGATATGCGGATACCTGAGCGCAGCATCATAACCGCCCATGATATCATTTGGGCGCTTGGTGCCCTGAGTGTGGAAGAACAGGCTCTCCACGATCGTCGCCCTGTCCTCCTGCTCATTCACGAGCCCGTAATCCGACATAAAATAAACGTCCTCATCATTTCCCCGATCGGCAATGTAATCCGTATACCCATACGGCAGATCGGAAACAGCATATTTATCGAAGTCCCAGATATAATCGAATCCCGCAGGATTCAGCGCAGTCCATGCCTCATAGTCGAAGCCGTACCTGTTCATGACGAGCGACTCAACGTTATGCCATATCTCATGGTGAAGGTCGCTCAGTTCGGTTGAGAAGCAGTAATACGGCAGCGCGATATTGTACCACGCCCCGTAGGTATAGGAGATACCGCCCGGCACGAACGAGCCGTACATATCCGTGCTCAGGCTGTCCACCATGACAAATCTCAGACCGCCCTCGCCTTCGCTGTCCTGGAAGTGTTCAAAGAACCCGTCGGGATACATATCCAGAACATTCCCCAGCTCTGTCAGGGAATTCCTGAGATACCAGTCATCGCTCTCGGCGTCGCCGCGCCCGGTCAGGAAGCTGTCCTCCATAGAGTTGAAGATGTAGCCCGTGTCGTCCTGTGCGTCATACACCTCATCGCCGATGAGTATGCGCACCCCGTACTTATCCTCGATACCGTTGGCTATCTTGCGGTATGTACTGAATTTTGCTCCGCACTGCGTTACCTGTTCCTGCTCCGGCTGACTTACCTCCGCCTGCATATCGAAGCTGAGCAGCTCAGGCTCTGCCATGAGCAGCCTTACCGTAAAATCGTTGGCTTCCCAGTCGCTCTCACTTACGGCGACGAACCAGCGCTTCGCCGCCCTCATGTAGCACGGAGAGGTCCAGTCCGTATCCTTCAGATCAAGCCCGAGCTTTGCTATCTTTCCGCTGATCGGGTCAAGGAAGGCGATGTCGCATTTATCGCCGAACATATATCTGCAAATTATGTATTCAGAATCAGGGCTTCCCCAGCACTGTATGATATCTATCCCGTCAACGGTGCATACAGTCCCGCCGTCCTCCTCAGGGACAGCAGTCCGGAACACGGAGATCCCTGTGTCCCAGTCATGATCCCACATGACCAGCCCGTCGCTTGTCTGTAACGGCAAGCTGTCATTCCCTTCCACGCTCATCAGCACCTCGCCCGTCTCGATCGAGCACAGCGCATTCGTGTAGGGGTTAAGATCGCTGGCATTAGGCTTTCTTATGACAACATTCGCCGTCCAGGGTATGACCCTGTCGAGCTTGGTCGGTTCACTACAGGCGTACACAGCCTCCGCCTCTCCGGACTCCGTCACCTTGATGACGGTATTGTCTATACTTGTGCAGTAAATGCAGTCCCCGTCAAGACAGAAGCTGCCGTCCATATGCGTGTCCGCAATATCAACGCTGTGCAGCAGCGCGCCGTCCGCGCTGTAAATGCATATCGAGCTGGCGGTGTAATCAGTCACAGCGTATGAACCGCTGCTGAAAAAGCCTATCAGGCTATCGTTAACGTTGTTCAGCTGTACGGTCCTGGTTATCTCATCATTGACAGGATCAATGAATAAGACCGTATCCGCAGCCCACACTGCTTCACTCACGCAGTCCATCATCAGCATATTGTCATAGGTCTCACATATCCAGTTTATCGACATCTGTTCCGCACACGAATCAAGGTACTCCACGGGAGACGTCATCGGCGGCATGAGAGGCGGAGCCGTAGTAGTGGCAGTGACCGTCGTTTCGGTCTGCACTGGAGCAGTTGTCACAGCGGAAGTGGTCTGCACCTCAGTCTCTGCCGCGGGAAGCGAAGGCTCCTCCGGCTTCTCATCGGACTTTTTTCCCCCGCACGATACCGTGCTCATTATCATCGCGCCGCACATCAGCAGCGACAGTATTTTTTTCATATTTTCCCCTCCCGTTTTCCGATCACATTCTGTTTATGCATACACCCACCGGTGCAAAGTGATATCATAATGATTATAACACTATTGCTGTAAAAAATCAACACATTTCATCTGCGCTCCCCTAAAGAAAGAAGCTCCCCGGATGGAGAGCTTTTTCAGTACTATTCTCGAAGTGACGCGAACCAGTCTTTGAGACTGAGCGTATCATCGTCAGCAAGATATTCCTGTAAACCATTCTCTGTTTGCTCGTCTACAGCAGGATCCAGACGCCGAGATAACCGTTTTCGTTCCGGTCGGCGCGATAGGTCCACTCCTCATCGCCGTCGCAGAAGACCGCCTCATAATGATCTTTGCCCGGTGTGGCAAAACAAAGAGGCGTTCACGCAGGAGAAACAGGCGTATGATCGCTGTTCTGAGCAAGGTGGATGTTTCCTCCGGTCACCACAAAGCGGGAGCGTTCGTTGCCGATCAACAGCACCTCAACTGCAAGCAGACTTGCGTCGATCTCACCGCTTTCCACTTTTGCTGTGCAGGAGCCGTTCAAGCTGCCAAAGCCCACCACGCGGCAGCCTTCGCCGTAGAGCTTGACCTTAGAATCGCGGAAGGTGGGATCAGCCTTTCCGTCAAATGAGCCGAATACCGTGCCGCGGTCACAATGTGTATCGGTGGTGACCGTGCATCCAGAAATGACAGCCTCTGCCGAACCGTTCATCGTTCCCAGTCCGGTGAGCTGCTCACAGGCTGAGGTCAGCCAGATACGGCTTGCTTCTGCGCTGATCATGGAATCGCCGAAATGGCTGCCGATGAGCATGACTTCATTTCCGTCGCCGTGGACATTGATGTCTGCATTCCGGACGGAAATGTTTGCAGCGCCTGCATAAGAGCCGAAGCATACCACGCTGACGCCGTTGCCGACCAGATCAAGCGAGGTACCGTCTACGCGGATGCCTGCGCCGACACTCCAGCCGCCGCCCAGACAGGTGATCTTTTCTCCCGAGGCAGAGATCGAGACCTTTCCTCCGGATTCCAGAGAGATAGTTCCGTAGGGCGCATTATATGCTGAGCCGATACCAACGGCATAATTACGGGTATTATTGATTTGGAGATCACCGTCGCCGCGCACCGTAAGGCTTGCGGTCGCCGGTACGAGGATGCCCTCCTTATGGAGCGTATTCTCCCCTTCCAGTATCAGCTCAAGTTCGCTCGCATCGCCAAGCTGTATTGTCGGCTCCGCGATGCCCTTGATACTGATATCGCTGACCGTCAGCTGTACCTTGGCACCGTTTGCAATGTAGATTGTGAAATCGACCGTATGAGAAGCTTCACCGACGAACTGATAGCTTCCCTGCGGAAGCATAACAGCAGTATACCGCTGCAGCGCGAGATGCAGCAGGCTGATCTTCTCACCGTCCTGCGGGAAATAGATCTTGGATTCTTTGTCATAGCGGACCAGCTGCAGATTTGCCTAGATCATCCGGTTGCGCACTTCGTCGGAAATATCAGCAAGCGGCTGCTCCGACGGACGCCCGGTATAATATCCCTGGATAAGATCAATGCCGCATTCGATCACGGTATTGAGCTCCTCAAGCGTCTCCACGCCCTCCGCAAGCGCCTTGATGCCATTCTGGTGTGCGAAGTCGATCGTATTCTGCACGAACAGGCGGCGGTTGTGGTCGGATTCAATGCCGATGATAAGACCGCGGTCGATCTTGATGATCTGCGGGGCATAGCGCAGCAGATTGATAATGTTGGAATGTCCCGTGCCGTAATCGTCAATGGCGATCTGCGCCTGTCCGTCCGATTTGCAGAGCTGCTTGAGGCGGGCAAGCTCCTCGTCAGAGGTCGGGCTGTCCTCCAGCAGTTCAAAGACGAAGCAGTCGAGATGATCCTGAAAGCGTTCGATCAGCGCGGACAGGTCTGCATCGTCGAGCAGATAGCCGGGAATGGTATTGATGAACACCTTTCGTCCTCGGAAGGCGTCATTCTCGCTGACATAGCGATCCATGATACCGAAGATGACAGTTTTATTCAGTTCATAAAGCTGACCTGCCTCGCGGGCGATCGTGAGTATCTCCATCGGGTTGAGCTTGATCGGCGGCGCCGTGCGCATCAGTGCTTCATATGCACAGATAGAATTGGTGCGCACATCAACAATGGGCTGATAATAATACTGGAACAGCTTTTGCTCCATGAGCTGCTCGTAGGCACTGTAAAGACCGGAGATATTCTGCTCCTTCCTGATGAGCCCCTCAGAATTTGCACGCAGTCGGTTCAGGTACATCTCGCCGAGCGCCAGATGGATAAGATTTTCCAGCAGGATGCCACTCCAGCCGGACGCGAGCCTGGTATATCCGTAATTCACTTCGAGCTGCCATGCCGTCATTAGCGCAGAATACAGCTCTCGGCACCGGATCATTCACTAAGATACAGGTCTCTGTGATACGCTGCGCATCTGCTTCCAGATAATTTCCGTATGCTATCCGGTCTTCCTGGCACGGCAGACCGACTTCCTCCATTACTTCCTGCCAGTAACGCAGACGGCGCTGCGAGTTGACTTCTTCCTCTATACCAGCAAGGAAGAAGGTGTCCTTTGCGCCATGGTCATGTATGACGTGGCGGATAAGCGACTTATAGGCGTCTTCATAATCGCAGAGGATGCTGATGCAGTTCGGGTTTGAATCGCCCTGCAGGATCACGGGAATATGGCGCAGATTCGCCCTGTGGAGGATCTCTTCCTGGAGCTGTGTATCATGCATGTCGCCCGCAAGTATCACCAGTGCGGCGAGCATATCATAGGAGATCAGGTCATAAACGCATTCGGTGATGTTCCTGCCGTTCTGTGCCCAGTAATAGTCCATTAAGCTATTGAACACAACAACACTGTATCCCTCTTCCCGTGCTGCCTGATCCAGCTCCGCGAGAAGATCTGTTTTCAGAAATGTATGTGCCTGCGACAGACATACGCCGATGATCTTTCGTTTATCCATCATAATACACCTTTCTCCGAATTTATGTAAACTGAGCTGCCTGAACTAAACGGATATAGTTGACAACCGTAATTGTACCAGCACAAGACCGTTGGCCGAACCGCTCGCAATGTGAAGTCCTCAGGCGGAGTGCCTTGAACAGTCTGCGTGAGTGCGGGCGGTGAACGTCAGCGCTTCGGTTGTCGAGCCATATTTCCAGCGGCATTCCTATCCTTTCTCTTGATATCAGCTATAGTATAGCACAAAAAACACAAAAAGCAAGTTGCGTTTTGTAGATTATCTGATGCGTCAGGCTCATCGCCTCCAAGATAAGTCCCTTCAGCACTATCAGAGATCTTTTCCGAGCTGCCCGTCAGCTTGAACACAGTCTAAAAAAAGCTCCCCGAGGGGAGCTTTTCACGTTATTCTTTGAGAGTCTCCAGCCATTCCGCCAGACTGAGTTTGCCGTTGTCCGCACTGTACACATTGTAAGTGAGAATGAGCGAAGCATCAACGCCGTCGATGAGGCCGTCCCCGTTGATGTCAGCCGCCTTTTTCTGCTCCTCGGTGAGATTCTCGTCAATGCCGTTGGCGTTAGCGTAGAGGATAAGCGAAGCGTCCGCCCCGTCGATAAGTCCGTCGCCGTTCACGTCGCCGAGCTGACCTTCATCCGGAGTTGTTACTACAGGAGTTGTCTCTGTGGTAGTTGTTGTAGAAGTCTCGCTTTGTGAAGATGTCTGTGTCTCGGTCGATGTGCCTGTTCCGCTTGTAGTAGAAACGGGCTTTGTCTCGGAAACTGTCGAAGATGCAGTTGAACTTGCGGGAGTGGTCTCGCTTACTGCGCTTGTAGTAGTTGTTGTGGCAGTGGTAGTTGTTGTTGTGGTAGTTGTTGTTGTGGTAGTTGTTGTCGAGCTTGTAGTCGTGCTTGTCGATGTAGTCGTACTCGTTGTGGACGCCGACGTCGTCGTAGTTGCAGAAGCAGTCGAAGATGTTGTGGAAGATGAAGAAGTTACAGCCGGGGCAGTTCCGGCAGTGAAGTAACCGGGAGCATCAGCAGTATCTATGCGGGCGTATTCTGCGTCGGTATGATCCGCATCATATACCGTACCGTTTCCGCCGACGAGCTCAAAGGTGGCATCAAACATCTGATCAGAATAAGACACCATACCCATGTTCCACTTTTCAGAAACAATGATCGTTTTCAGACCAAAGTCAGAGCTGAACATATAGCTCACGTCAAAGACATTGCCCGTGCCGAAGCTGCTGAGGTCAAGCGATGTAAGCGCTGCACAAGCGGAGAACATTGCACCCATATCAATAACATCACTTGTATTGAAACTGCTCAGATCAAGACCGGTAAGGCTATTGCATCCCTCGAACATACACCCCATATCTTCCACATTGCTCGTATCAAAGCTGCTCAGATCAAGTGATGTAAGATTCTGGCATCCCGAGAACATAGCCTCCATGCCGGTAACACTGCCCGTATCGAAATTGCTCACGTCAAGTGCAGTCAGAGCATTACAGTTCTCGAACATTCCGTCCATACGGGTGACATTGCCCGTGTCAAATCCGCTGACGTCGATCAGGGATACAGAATTGCAGCCTTTGAACATGGCTCTCATATCGGTAACATTTCCCGTATCAAACTTGCTGACGTCAAGTTCAGTCAGAGTATTGCAGCTCTCAAACATATGATACATATCATCGACCATGCCCGTATCAAAACCGCTGACATCAAGTGCAGTCAATTCATAGCAGTCCGAAAACATACGGCTCATGGAAGTGACATTGCTCGTGTCAAACTTGCTGACATCAAGCGTTGTAAGCGCATAGCACCCGCTGAACATACTTCTCATATCGGTAACGTTGCCCGTGTCAAATCTGCTTACGTCAAGTGACGTTATATGGCTGCATCCCCCGAACATTCCGTTCATATCAATAACTCTGCTCGTATCAAAATTGCTTACATCGAGCTCAGTGAGGGAACTGCAGTTCCAGAACATATTTCCCATATAGTAAACACCGCTTGTATCAAAGCCGGTTACGTCAAGTTCTGTGAGATTGAAGCAGGAAGCAAACATATCCTCCATATTTCCCACATTGCTCGTATCAAAGCTGCTTATATCAAGCGAAGTGAGTTCCGGACAATAGTGGAACATTCCGCTCATATTGGTGACCTTGTCCGTATCAAAATTGCTGAGGTCCAGCGATGTGATACACCAGCACCTCTCGAACATCCCGCTCATATCAGTGACCTTGCTTGTGTCGAACTTGCTGAGGTCAAGCTCAGTGACAGCTTCACAATCGTTAAACATCCCGCTCATGTCAGTGACATTTCTTGTATCAAAACCGCTCAGATCCAGCGATCCGAGCGTTGTACAGCCGTAAAACATATCCTCCATACTGCATACACCGCTCGTATCAAAACCGCTCAGGTCAATTTGCCTGAGGACATTGCAATTGTAAAACATACCATCCATGAGAACGGCACTGCTTGTGTCGAAGCCACTGAGATCAATAGAACTCAGAGCACCGCAGCTATCAAACATATGCCCCATATTCGTGACATTGCTCGTATCAAAACTGCTGAGGTCAAGCGAACTCAGCTTATAGTAGCAGCTTGAAAACATATTACTCATATCAGTTACTTTGCTCGTATCAAAGCTGCTCAGATCAAGCTCTGAAATAGACCAGCATCCAGAGAACATACTGCTCATATCGGTAACATTGCTCGTATCAAAGCTTTTCAGATCGAACGAAGGGACAGAGCAGCAGCCGTCAAACATTGATTTCATAGATGTGACATTACTCGTATCGAAACTGCTCAGATCAAGCGAACCGAGCGATTGACACTCACCAAACATACCGCTCATATCAGTGACCTTGCTTGTGTCAAAGCTGCTTATGTCAAGAGAACTCAGAGACGAACAGCCGTAGAACATAAAGCTCATATCGGTGACTTGGCTCGTATCCGCGTTGCTCAGATCTATTTCACTCGCGGTGGAATACCAGAACATTGCACTGCAGTCCTCTGGTAATACAGTGCCTTCAGCACAGACTATCTTCGTAATGCCCTCTCTATAGTTATCCTGAACATCTCTGCTGCCAACGTTTCCGCTGAGAGTGAGCGTGCCAGTCTCTTCATCGAATGAGACTGTTGAAGTCTCCGCACTTGCAGCAAAGGTCGATGCAAGCCAAGATACCCCGCCTGTAGTCTGCGGCACCCCGCCGATAACGGTGAGAGCCAGCGCAAACGCCGCTGCCCGCTTGAAAAGTTTTCTTTCCATATTTGGTAACGCCTCCTAAACGTTTGATAACTTATGTAAACAATAAGCTGTCCTAATTATACCATTCTTGCCAGGCTATGTCAATGTTTGAGCGGCAAGTACACCGACCTGTATTCATTTTCCCCGCCTCCGCGGAATACAATACCGCAGGGTGAGAAACATGGCCAGAATAAAAAACGAATGATCAGCGGCGCGATAGTATTCGGCTGTGTCGCGCCCGCGGCAGACACGCTCTCAGCAGCGGCGGGCTCGTACATTTCAAACAGATCCCGTCCGGAAGCCGGAGCCTCATTACCGTTGCCCGAAACTTCTGTGGGACCGGGTATCGAAGCTTTGAGCGCGGTGAGGACATCATTTGCACGTTTGCCGGCATTCCGGCTTTCATTATTGTTATACAGAGAAAGGAACAGTGCTGAAAATATGAGCACTGTTCCGGCAGATATAAGTATCGTTCTGAGTTTATTTCTCATCGTTTTTCCTCTTTGTTCCGATGAACAGTCCCGCTGTAATGAGGAGTATCCCTCCTGCCGACAGTGCGAACACAGGCCACCAGAGCTGACCGGTCTGCGGAAGATCAGGAGACGGGACCGTGCTCGTCACTATACCGGTCGTTGCAGGTACGGTCGTTACCTTCGGCTGCTCCGGATCATCATAAGTGTTCTTTATCACGAACTGAGTGGTATCATAATCGACAAAGACCTTGTAGTCCTTCGGGATATCACGTTCCGCAACGCGCCACTCTGAAGAATTGTCTTCCTCAGTCCATGTATATTCCCAGTTGTTATCTTCGTTCAGCAGGACGGTCTTTTCGAGCCTGCCGTTCCTGAACAGATCAGCCGTTATCTCCGCAGGGCGTTTTTTATTGTTATCATTCCCGTCGTCCCACACCTTCTTCAGCTTGTACGTCGTCTGCTCAGAAGTTATAGTCAGATCGAACACCTTAGGAAACAGGCTTGTCGTATCATGGCTGCCGCGTGTCACTTCAAATATGAACGGAGCTGCCGCAAAACCGTAGCTTTCATCAGAGCCGGAGGACATTGCAAGGTACAGTCCCGCTTCCTCAAGAGTAAAGCTGACATTTCCGCTGGTGTCAGATATGCCCTCGGCAAGCGGCAAGATGCTGTTGCCCAGCACGAAGCTCTCGAGTGTTTTGGCGGAGCTGTTTATTTCATCAGAGCCGTCTCCATGTATATCTATCGACGCTCCGCTAAAATCACCGGTGAGAACGATGTTTCCGCTTCTGATCTCACCGATCCGGAACACCTTCCATTCCATGCCGGAAACAGGCAGATCGTCGCATTTGCATATCAGCGTTATCTCGTATGCATCAGCCGAAGCAAGTGAAGGCGTAAGCACGGCAAGCATCATGAGCGTCACAAGCAGGCTAATCAATGCCGATATCATTTTATTCTTTACCATCATTCTCATCACCTTGCTTTCCGTTTGCCGGATCATGCTCATTATCATTATTCTCCGGAGCTTTTTCCTCTCCGGCGGTATGCTCGGACTCTGTTCCGGCGTAATTATCTTCATCCGGCACTGCATTGCTCTCTTTGCGCATATCATTGCTGCCGTCCGCCCGGTCACTGATAAACAGGAGTACGAGGGCAATGATAAGTATCGGTATTGCGATCACAGGTGCAACTATTAACGGATCTATTATGAATGCTTCGTTTTTCACGAATACGGCAGGTCTTTCCTCATGATCCTCCGTCCTCACACCGCGGACGAGCAGCCTGTGAGTGTTTATCCCGTAAGGAGTGCAGGTCATGAGCGTACAATAGTCCATTCCCTTTACCACCTGAAGGTCGTCCGTTTCATCCGGGAGCACAGTAGAGATCAGATCGACCTTATATGTCAGACTCCGGTCGAGTACCGTTATCGTAAACTCATCGCCGATTTCAAGCTCGTCAAGGTCTGTGAACAGCTTTGCGCTCGGCAGACCGCGGTGTCCGGAGAGGACACAATGAGTCGAGCCGCCTCCGACGGGCAGTGAAGAGCCCGGAAGATGTCCCACGCCCACCTGGAGTATCTCCTTGCTGACGCCGTGGTATATCGGAAGCTCTACCCCTATCTTGTCGATGTCGATATATCCCATGATGCCTGTTCCGGTGATATCGAGGCTTTCCTCATAACCGTCGACAAGTGAAGGGTCGAAGAATGCCATCGGCACCGAATTGAGACGGCTGTTGTATTCAGCGGCATCGCTGATGATAGCCTCAAGCTTTTCGCCGTCATAGCCTGTGAGTGCTTCGTTATAGGTCGCGATAGCCCCGAGGATAGATGCGATTGCGAATACTGTGATCTTTCTTGTTTTCATGATTATATTTCTCCTTTTTCATTACAATATCTTTTCGTTGTCGGCGGGGCGTTTCCCCTTCCGTGATCATATGATATCATGTTCCCCGAGGAGATTCAATATGCAGGTTTTGCCCGAAACATAGCCTAAACAACAAAGTTTTTACGCAGCGTAGTTTTGACTACATTGCGTTGTGAAATTGTAGTATAAAATATACTCCGGCTCAATAAGGTCAGTATAACCGGTAAGCAGTGATATAAAAGGCAGTTCCTTTTGCCTGATTGACTTTTTCGGGACGGTTTGATATAATTAAGAGTAATTGAGGAGGGCAATATTGCTTCCTCGCTTAAAATGTGTTTTATGGAGAAAAAATATGTTTACCGTCAATCATAAGAATCTCAGACTGTCGTTCAACGATTTTCACAATCTATCGGATAATGAAATGCCGCAGTACGGGGAATACTGTCTGCTTGAACTGAAAACAGGCGACTATACCGCAGGCGAATGGCTCCCGTCGGGGGAAGGGCATACCACGGCAGGGAAGTTTATCCGCGGGACCGCCGATACAGTTGGATCCGAAGATGTGGCAAGGTGGCACTCACTTGATCGCTATGACCTTACGGAGAGTCTGGAAACAGAAGGAGTAAACTGGATAAACATCGGTCGCGAAGAGGAAGAAGGTGAACGCAATGTTCAGTTCGAGGGCTTCAGGTCATTTGCCGACAGAAAACGTCCAAAGGAGGAGCAGTTCTGCCTCCTGATAATGAAGAACGGAAGACTGGCTGCGGGCAGATGGAACAAGTGGCGGCATGAAGCCGGAGGAGCGTTTATTTACTCTTCGGCGCTGGCAAGCCACAGCTCGGACAAGGTATGGGCGTGGACGGCACTCAGCACCGATGAGTTGTTTGCAGGAGAACTGGAACGTGAGAATGAGAAAAAGCGCGAAAAGAGACTGAACAGAAAACCGATCGCAGATCCGGAGCTCTTCAAATACGGAACAGATATCAATACATATTACGAAAAGGCGCTGGAAAAGCTGCGAGGAGAGTTTAACTGGGCAACCGCGGCGATGATGAAGAAGAAAACCCCGGTGTGGCAGATCGCGCCTTTGCACGGCAAATATGTGTTCGGTCAGATAAGCAGAAATTATTATGACGATTCGGACATAGTGACCCCCTGGACGGAAGGTTCGACTGCCGACGAGTTCATCGATTTCCTGTGCGGATACACTCGCGGCGCAGTTGAGCACTCAAACCCCGAGGAAAGATTCAAGTACGGCACGGACATAAACGTATACCTGGAAAAGGCTTTTGAGAACGTAAAAAAGGATTACCGCTGGCTCGATAAAAAGATGCTCAGAAAGACATGGCAGTATGATATAAAAATGGTCGACGGTGATCTGGAATTTGTCAGAAGGTACTGGGACGAAGAGGAGTATTCAGTGTACGACGCCGAAAGCGCGGAACAGTTTATAGAATGGGTAGAGCACGACTATCAGAGCGTGGCGCTGCGGGAGAACAAAACCGTGGCAAGTTATGAGCCTCATTTTGGGCATATTGAGCTTCATGGCTGGAATCTTGAGAGATATGTTTTCTGCAGGATGAGATCCGGCGACTATATGGTGAGCGTGACAGCCGGAGATCGCGTGGCTGGCGGCAGCAGAGATTTTTTCATCACGCCCTATTGCTTCGAGGCAAAGACCTACGAAGAATTCCTGGACCGCTATCTCGAGATCGTTCCTGACTACTCGTTCGGTCTCGGAAAAAAGGAGCTTCTTCCGGACAAAGCCCTAAAAGAATTCCTCGGGTATTGATAAAACAGAAACGAGATCGACAGGGATATTAAAAAGAAAATGATACCCGCAAGATCCCGTTTGCCGCTGTAAAAATCTGATATATCTTAGTAACTGAATAAAATCAAACACGGATAGCCGTCCTCAACAGACGGCTATCCGTTTCTTAATCCGCATACTTCGCAGTGATGAGACGTTCAGCGGTCAGAAAAACTGCCGAGCAGCGTATGTGCGAACACGCATACGCAAACTAACATCAAATTTATGCTTTTTCCGGAGATCATGTAACCGGACAGCGTTTCCTGGGGTATTATCAATGAAAAGGTTTACATTCCCGATCTAAGGAGGATTACAAATGCCAAGGAAAACAGCTCAGGAGGTCGCTTCCCAGAATCTTGACCTCAGTATGGACGCCTTCTCCAATAGCTTTTCAGAGTACGCAAACTCTTCCGCAGCGCCGGAGGGTACCATGGAGATGGCCTCGGCGATCGCCGGACTCGGCACAATGGAGGAGCAAACGATCGAAGAATCTCTTAAAACGCTGGAAAAAGGCCTGGAGGTCTGGCTCATAGCCGGCGTTCCAGGTTCCAATAACTATATCAACCTCTGCCGAAAGCTCGGAAGTGAGCCGGTCAACAACGCACTGCAGAAGCTCGGCGATATGCTCGGTCAAACATTCGAGCCGGCAGCCCTTACCTACGGTGAGAGAAAGAATGAGGTTCACCCTGATCCCGAGACGACTGTCTCCGAACCGGAGGAAAAGAAGCAGGCCGCCCCGACAGAGCTCGGTGACACAGCTCCCGAGATTGAGAAGGCCAACGAAGCTGCGCTCAAGGACGCCAAGGGCAGAAGCCTCGGGTACCTCCCTGAGGCCGAACACATAGGGCATCACGCATTCATGGACAAGATCAGGAGTTACAGCAGGAGATACAGGAGCCGGAGGAGAGCTTTGACTTCATGCCGGATCCTGACGATGTTTATGACAAACAGGGCTGGATCGACAAGCTCAATTCCCTCCCGGAGGAAATGCCTGAGGATCCCGAGATCGCAGAACAAGCCATACACGAGATGTTCAAGTGTTCCTGCCATACCATTGCACGTATACTTGCGAACGAGATGTACACCGGCACGCTGGTGCAGGGCAAGTCCCACCACATCAGCTACAAGAACAAGAAGCGCAAAAAGGTCGAGGGAGCTGACTGGGTGCGTATCGCTAACGCTCACGAAGCGATAATCGACATGAAAACATGGTCACGCACGCTGGAACGCCTGAACAGCCACGCGCGGGTCGGAAAGCGCTCTCAGGAGCTCTCTCCCCTGTCCGGCAAGGTCAGATGTGCCGCCTGCGGACGTCCCATGATACGCAACGTTTATTACAACAAAGCCAAGGCCATACGGCACTACAACCTCCAGTGCGCCGCACACAAGACCGGCGCGATGGATTATCCCGTCATATCCCCCGTCTCCCGCGCATACAATATCGCGAGGTGAGAAACATGACCAGAATAAAAAGACGAATAATCAGCGGCGCGATAGTATTCGGGAGCGTGATGGCTGCTATCGGCGCAGGCGCTAAGCTCAGCCGGCACACCGACCCCGCCGCAGTCCCCGCAGCACTCTCGGGAGACTTCTCCGAGCCGCCCCTCATCATACTCGATGCCGGACACGGCGGCATCGACGGCGGCTGCACATCAGCGGAGGGCGTCCCGGAGAAAGGGATAAACCTTAGCATACTGCTCCGCCTGCGCGACCTGCTTGAAATATCGGGCTACGAGGTAGTCGTCACGCGCGACAGCGACATCTCTATACACGACAAGGGTGTGGAGGGGATAGCGAACCAGAAGAGCTCCGACATGGACAACCGGCTCGCGATATTCAATTCAGACGACAACGCAGTGTGCCTGTCGGTACATCAGAACCAGTTCACCGACCCGAAGTACAGCGGTGCGCAGATGTTTTACTCGTCGTCGAACGACAGCAGCGAAGCCCTCGCACGCTCACTGCAAACGAGCTTTGCGGAGCTGCTCCAGCCTGACAACACCCGCGAGATAAAGGAATGCGGCAAGGAGCTGTTCCTTTGCTATTACAGCAAGAACCCGACTGTAATGGTGGAGTGCGGGTTCCTGTCGAACCCGGAGGAAGCGGCGCTGCTGAACACGGAGGAATACCAGACCAAGGTCGCACTGACCATATTCAGCGGGCTGACAGACTACCTCAGCCGCAGAACATAAAGAATCCCCTGCATACCACATGAACCCACACACCGGGCGCCGTTCCGGCGTCCCTGCAGAGCTCGAATTAACACCCCGTTCACAATCGCATAACACTTTTTACATTGATTTCGGGGACCTTTTGTGATATACTGCTGTAAGGCACGATAATAAAACAGCGAAATATTACAGGAGGTAATATAATGGCATATTGCGCATACTGCGGAAAGCAGATACCGGAGGGCACCCTCTGCGACTGCGCGGACGCACAGACGATAGCGCTCGCAGTCCAGCAGGCGATGAAGGCACAGCAGCCTCACGCACCCGCCCCGAAGAAGAAAGCGCACCTTTTCATACCGCTGACGGCCCTGCTCCTGATGGCCATAATAGGCGCAGGCGTAGGCGGATACCTCATCTACCCCGCCCTCAACGGCACCTCGGACAGCTCCCCACGCGCGTCCAGGGGCAAGACTTCTTACACCGCCGAAGCCGACGACACAGACACCGACCCCTCCCCTGCTCCGGAGAAGAACGTCCCCGCCGTCCAGACCAATAACACCGACACTCAGACCGCAGCCGCAGCAGTCTCCTCCCAGCCCGGCAGGACCTACTCCCTGTCCGACTTTGTCCCGGCGGACGAGTACGAGGAGCAGTTCGCAGACTACTATGCCAGCTCCTACGCCGCAGACGGCGCTGAGACCTACTACTCATACATCTACCCTGCCGAGCTGATAGACGAGCTCCGCACCGACGGCAGCCTCAGCGAGCTCGTGACCGAACGCAACGAAAGCACGTCCAAGTTCATCGATTCCGGCTCGACCGCAAAGATACTAAGCGTCCTGTCCAGCGAGGAACTCACCTCCGACGAGCTCGAAGCAGTCGAAGACCACTTCAAGGATCTTTGCTCCGGATACGGACTGAAGTCATGCAGCTTCAGCGTGACCGACGGCGTGCAGCTCGAAGCCGAATACTACTACAACTACGGCAACGGCTCAACCGCGACCCGGACAGCGTCCGCGTGCGTGGTATACATCGAGGGCGACGGCTGGAAGGTCATACCGATACCGGTCAGCGCGATGTAAAACTGCCGCCCGCAAAAACAGTCCCCGAAGCAAAAAACAGCGCTCATAGAAGCAATAAAGCCATAGTATCCCTGATGAACAGTCAGAAGTGCTATGGCTTTTTCTATTGACAGAACATCAATGCTCTGCTATAATGGTTACTAACACAAATCGGGATTTATAGAGGTGAAAATGTCAATGAATGTTCGCGAATATCTTGATATAATACATATTGCAGAAAGGCTAAAGGACACTCCGCGCCATTGTGAATTGACAGGCAAAATACAAAACGTTTAAAATCCGTGAAAAGCCGAAAAAAGATTTTATTCGTCTGAAAAATCACGTAAAATAGGCGATAATCAGGTGTGAAAATGTGCAAAAGCTGATTATGAACAAAATATGAACTGTCAAAAGAAAATGCGTAGAATTTACGGAAATTTCCGTAAGCTCTACGCATTATTTTTTTTGTTTAAAACCGTTTAAGTGGCATTTAAATATTATTCAAACGAATCTTAAACAGCGTAAAATAGCAATTATTTTCTGTTTAAAATCTTAAATGCTATTTGAAGTAAAGACAAAAAGGAATGCTTTTTGATGCATGATTTTTTCTGCGGAACTGCGGAACAAAAAATCAAGGGGTGCGGAACCAGCTTTGCACAATTTATTATACCATTTGTAATTATTTTGAAAACTTATTATTCATCAAGGTTTTCATTTTCTTGGAATAATAAATTGCATCGTCTGAATCCTTTTTCGTGTATTTTAAAGCCTGTCCTGCGTAAAATGCGGCTTTATCGTATTCCTTTTGATTCTCATATATTATTACAAGTTTTTTGAAAGCAGGAATATGTATACCGCCTTTTATATCAGCTTTCATATCAGGAGAATTTAAACATGATAAGCAAATATTACAATACTTAATGCATTCATCCAGATATTTACTGTCAAGATTTCTGAATTTATAGTAGAAATCTATCATAGGGGATGCAGAGAAATACTCAAAAGAATTTTGCCTTCCCTTATATTTTAAATATGCAGAGAGCAATTCTTTTTCTTTTTTGGTATCAAAGGCTTGTGGATTTTTCCCCTTTGTCATTTCGGTTGCGGTCGAATGACTCTTAAACAACCTTTCAAAAAAGCTCATATCTTCCTCCTCCAGATTAAATAAGATCAGCTATGCCTATCACGCACCCCTTGCACTCAATATTCCCATCATCGGGGAAAATATCATCGTACTCAGGATTACGAGATATAATGCAACCATCGCCAGCTTCCTTTATATAACCCTTACCATTCTGGACAAACAGTCCCACTTGACCTACTGGTACTTCCGAAGCAAGCGAAATATATACGATATCACCGTCATGATAGTCTGGCTCCATACTTTTACCTTCAACCTCTACGGCAAAATCAGCTTGCCGGGCTTCTGGAGTATCTACGACTTCTATTGACCTCCATTGATCAGGATCGTTAAGGTCGAAACCTTCGCCGGCTGATACTTTGTTTTCGCTTAATCGTCGGAATGTAAATGAAAGTCGGTTCTGAACTGCTTCACAGCGTTTAACTTCGATATCAAGGATAGTATCAACAACATCCTTACCGTGTTCATCAAGAATACGGTATTTTTTTATATGTTGTTCTTCATCGAAACTGCCAAAAGAGCTGTCAGCTTCTTTTCCATATACTAAATAGTCAAGTGATACATTGAAAAAATCTGCTATTTCAATTAGATATTTTCGATATGATTTGCTCTTACCAGATTTCCATTCAGAAAAAGCTGCGCTTTTTAATCCAAGATACTTAGTAAGCTCTTGTTGCTCTCGAGTGCCTAATAATAGAGTAATTCTGTCTAAAATATCCAATTTCAATACATCTCCTTTGTTTATTACAACTAAATTAGAAAAAATCTAATTTGCGATCAGAAATCTTCTTGACATTTAGAAATTTTCCAGTTATAATATTAATGATGAATATTTTAAGGCGCAGTAAGCCTTATGATAATTCTATCACAAGTAACTTGAAATGTAAATAGGAAAGGAATGATTTTTATGAAAGTAAAGGTCAAAAGAAGAAAGCCTGCTTCAGTTGCAGCGGAATTTACACCGTACAATGAATATTACGATCAGCATATAAGTACTAAAACTCGATGCTTAGAGTGTAATTACTATAAAGAATCTGCTAATGGTTACAGTATGTTTGTATTACTGCCCCTGCCTATCAGCATAATTGCTCTGCTTCTCAGTGCTTTAAGGTTCATTTTACAATAATACTGATAATAGAAACCGCTAAAGCTGCCAGAGACATTATGTTTGAGATGATCAAAGGTACTATATAACGCATATTGTTTTGATGTCTCTCTTCTAAATATGCAATTCCTTTAGGAGTAATTCTGTATACGTTTGTTTTGATTGGCATACTTCTTCCGCCTAAAGAATGTATGCATCCATTTGTTTTATTAAAAAGATAGCCTTCTTTATCAAGGTATCGCAGATTGTCCAAAGCGATTTCTCCATATCTCATTTTTAGTGTTTCAAAATTTGAATTGGGGTTCTTCTTTATATAACTCAGTAATTTAACTGATTTTTTATCTAACATACAATACACCTCTTTTATAGAAAGGACTGATAATATGACCTTAGGAAATAAGATAAGAAACCGCCGTGAGGAGCTGGGGCTTACTCAGCCGGAGCTGGCGGAAAAGACAAAGCTCACTCAGGGGTACATCTCCAGAGTAGAAAATGACAAGTTCATACCGAAAGCCAGCACCCTGCTCCTGCTTGCTTCCTCACTAAAACTCCCGGCGAAGGAGCTGCTGAGTGTTACTGAGAGGAGGGCGAGCTGATGGATGATAATTCAAAATACATTATCCCGGAAGTCGGCAGAGTCTATGAGAATAAGAACGGCTTCAAATATCGCTGTACGGGTCTCCGAATCAACGCCTGCGGCAACGCAGCGATAATGGAGAATCTGACAAGCGGCTGGACGTGCAGAGCCTATGGAATTAAGGAATATCCTGACGGGAAGATCGAATGGGCTTTTTCCGGCGGTGGCTTTTTTGCAGAAAGGAACGAACAATGCAGAATAGGATAGTAGAAGCCTTCAACGAGACATACAACTGCAAATACAAGAGCTTTGCACAGATCAGGAAAGAGTATCCTGTAACTGAGATACTCGATGTGTGGCTAAGATATGAAGGCATAGTCGGATACACAAGAGACATCATCGACCTGCTCGGTGAATGTGAAGTATACATAGAAGAATAGCCGAAACAGCGGACGTGCTCCGCTGTCTGCCGGGGACGGTCTCCCGGCACTGACGATGGCAGACCAAGAAACTTGAAAACAGAAAAGAGGTGAGAAATGTGAAAGCAACATATTTTGCGTTCTATCTCAACACGATCACAAAAGCAGTAAACGCATTGTGCGGTGCAGCAACCGGCGCGGATCTGTCTACAGGCACTATGCTCAAGGTAATATCCGAAATGAAAGGAATCGAACAGTCGACTGCTGATTTCATAACCGAGCTGGAGCTTGCCAAATCTGCAAAAGAAGCTGTAAGATCGTGCAAGCGCAGGTTTATCTATGCCAACAATTATGTGATCGTGCACTTACAAAAAATCCAGTCACAGGGCTATGACTTTAGCGAGTACATTGAAGCCCTGAAACTGGAATCAAAGACATTAAAAGAGGAGTTAAACTCTCTTTAATGCTCAGTTAAAGTGTATCACAGAAATCAGTATTTGTCAAGAAAATTTTTGCCGGGGCTTGCTGCTCCGGCGGAAAGGAGGTACAAGTGGACTACTTGACTGTGAAAGAAGTCGCTGAACTAAAAGGCTGTTCTGAGCGCTTTATTCGCAAACTTATAAGTAACGGGGATTTGAAATCCGAAGAGGTGGTTAATAGAGCAAACGGACACAAGAGTCATTCTATTCCCATATCGACGCTCTCCGATGAATTACAGCAGCGATACTACAAGCGTCAGCGCTCAGATGCAGGACTGCTGCCGGAGGTAAAGGAAAAGAAGAAAAACGCTGCCAAAAAGCAGCGCTCATTCGAGGACCTTACTGCTGATGAGCGAACAGAGGTCAATGTCTGGACTGAAATTCTCAAGGAATGGCAGGGACTCAGAAACGGCTACAACGGCAGCAAGGTCGAATTCGACAAGCTGTATGTTGGTAAATGCCAGATCGAGCACCCGGACATCAAGGTATCTAAGGATATCCTCTACCGGAAATGGAGCGCATACCGTGAAAACGATATGGAAGGTCTTATCGACAAACGTGGGGCTTGGAACAAGGGCACCAGCAAGATACCAGCTCCGGTGTGGGACTGCTTCCTGTGGTACTGGCTCGATGAAAATCAGCCAACAGCAAGCCTTTGCTATCGAAATACTATTGACTGGACTGCTGAATTCTATCCGGAGCTTGTCAGTCAGATACCGACAGAACGGAGCTTTCGGCGTCAAATCGACCGTGATGTCGCATATGCCATTCAAGTATATATGCGCCAAGGCGACAAGGCATTCAACGACCGCTGCGCTCCGTATGCAATGAGAATGTATGAGAGCTTGGAGGCTAACGACTGCTGGATCGCTGATAACCATACATTTGATGTTATCTCTCTCGACGGCGAGACTAAGCACAGGCTTTATCTGACAGCTTTCCTCGATGCCAAATCAGGTGTTATGACCGGCTGGAATATTACCGATGCGCCCTCTGCACAATCTACGATATTGGCGCTTCGACACGGTATTATTAGGTTTGGTATTCCAAAGTGCATTTACGTTGATAACGGACGCGAATTTCTTAATATCAGCTTCGGCGGCAGAGGTCACAGGTCAAGGAAGTCTATGGAAGATCAGCCTGAGCCGCCTGCAATACTTAAACGTCTCGGAATCGAAATGCGTAACGCTATCGTCCGGAACGCAAGAGCTAAGCCTATCGAAAGAACCTTCCGCACCGTCAAGGAGCAATTCTCAAAGCTGTTCAGCGGCTTCTGCGGCGGAACGATACTCGAACGTCCGGAAAGTCTGAAATACCGGATAAAGAACGGTGAAATACCACGCGACTATGAGATAAGAGACGTATTTGATTCGTGGATAGACGGTGAATTCAACTGCCAGAGCTACGGCGGCTCTGAACGCTGCTATAAGGGAATGTCCCGAATAGATGTATGGAATCAGACCATAAGCGAGGCAAGGCAGGCTAATCCGGCTGATCTCAACCTTATGCTGATGTCTACTACCAGAGCGCAGAAGATAAAGCGCGACGGCGTGTATATCACTATCGCAGGGGAAAAGCTCTGGTATATGGATACCGAGGAGACTGTTATGAACCTCCAGCGCGAGGTATTTGTAAGGTACGATCCTGCTGATCTGAGCAGCGTAAGGATATATGATGCTGCTACCGACAAGTTTATGTTTGAATGGAAGCTGGCAGACGAGCTTATGCTTGAATACCTCGAAGATGATGTTCAGAATGTTGCTGATGCTCAGGAGAAGATCAGAATGACAAAGAAATTTGTCAAGGAACAGGCTGCCGGTATAACTGCGAGTCTGACCAACGAACAGCGCATAACGCTTATTGAAATGACCGTAAACAAGGCTCAGAAAAATAAGGAAGAAAAATTCAAGATCCAGATGCCAAACAAGATAATCCCGGTTATGGCTAAGGAAGAGCCAATAGAAGAAAAAGTCGCAGTGGGTACGGATAGCTCAACGGTCTATGACTTGAAAAGAATAATCCGCAATGCTGCTAAACGAAAGGAATGATCATATGTATTCACAGGAACAGAATGAGCTGCTGGCTAAGGTGGAGCAGCTCCAGAGGGAGCGTAGCATAAGCCAGAACGAAGTCGGAAAGCTCATCGGCATTTCCGGCACAGCACTCTCTCAGATAAAAAACGGTAAGTATGCCGCTGATCCGCAGAAGGTCTTTGATAAGATAGCTGAATATTTTGGCGTTAAGGAAAAGGCACAGCTTACATATACAGAGCTGAAATATGTTTCTACAAGCATATCGGCTCAGATCTATGACATAATAGGCGCTTGTCAAGTCAAGGGCGGACTTGCAGTCGCAGCCGGAGATGCAGGTATAGGAAAGACAAAAGCGGCTCAGAAATACGTTGAGGATCACCCTGCAAACAGCATTTTAATAACAGTTAATCCCTGTTTGACAAATATAAAAAGCCTGCTGAAGGTCATTGCAGACCGGATAAACGCTCCTCAGGAGAAATCCCGTGATGAGCTCTGGTTATCGGTCGCACGGAAGCTTTCAGACGGACAGGTGCTCATTTTTGACGAAGCTCAACACCTTACGCTGAAGTGTATAGAGGTTCTGAGGAGTTTCTCAGACTACTTCAATGACAAAGGTCAGACACTCGGTATATGCTTCATCGGCAATCTTGATACAGTTGCCCGTATCGGCAGCAAGAAAGCTGAGTTCGCTCAGATAGCGAACCGCACAAAGCAGAAGCAGGTATATACTAAGGAGCAGATACGGCGTGAGGATATCATCAAGCTGTTCCCTTTGCTGGAAGTCGGTGATATGGACAAGGAAATTGATTTCCTGCATCGCATTGCCAGAACTCCGCAGGCTATCAGGGGAGTTATAAACTTGTTTTCCAACGCATACGACAACGAGGACTATTCCTTCAAGGGACTCGTGGCAGCAGCCAAGGGAATGAATATAGAGGTGTGAAATGAAGCACGGAAAAGCCCCTAACAAATCCCAGAAGATATTCCTCCGCAGCATTAATCTTGATCCTGAGGAATGGCTCATAGTTAAGAATACAGATAAAGAAATGCTGCTGTTAAGCAGGCATACAGGACATACAAAGGTCATACCGAAATGGAGGGATACAAATGACAGCGACTGATTGGGAAAAGGTCGAAAACAAGCTCAGTTATCCGTTTGGAGGAGTGAAACTTCGCATAGACGGTTATGATGTTAATGTAATGGTAGAAAAGGAAAAACCGGGCTCGCTGAAATACGTTCTTGTAGTATATGTGGACGGATATATCAAGGGAGAATGGATCACAAATGACTGCGAGATTAGCAGGAAGTTCTATTGCAAAAAAACTAAATCTCTGCTCACCAATTATGTCAGGAAATCATCAGCTTTTAAGCATATGAAAAAGAAAGAGCAGGAAGAGTGGATCAAGAAATATACATATGAGTATTATAGCCCGTATTTCACTTCATTCAAAAGGCTTAAGACTCACTTTACAAAAAACAATGATTCGATAGAACTTATAGATAACATTTAACTGGAGGAGAACAAAATGAAAGAGTACATAAAAACGGTATGCTGCGGAGCAATAGTCGGTGCGTGCCTTATGCAGCTTACGAACATGGCAGTAGAAAGCCTAATAGATAAGCATTTTGCAGTCGGCGGCGAGATACTTCTTCCCCTGCTTCTGATCCTCGTTGGATATATAGGCTGGAAATTTGCAGAGTCGTATTTCAAAGAGATACGATACAAGGAGATCTACAATAAGGGTTACAAGGACGGAGCAAAGGTATATAGCTACAAGATAGTGCTTCCTATTGAGGAAGAACTGCTTGAGGCTAAGGATAGTAAAGCAAATTGAAATAACAGCCGAAACGGTGGACAGGCTCCACCGTCCGCCGGGATCGGTCTACCGGCGCTGATGATGGCAGACCAAAAATAATATTCAGGAGGAAACCAACAATGACAAAGAACGAAGAAAGATTGGAAAAATGCAGGGATATCCTTAGACATTATGGCTTCGAGGCACAGCAGGATAAACTTGTGGAGGAGTGCGAGGAGCTCATCGAAGCAGCTCAGGGCGAGGATTACGACAGCTTCATCGATGAGCTCGCAGATGTCACTATAATGATAACTCAGATGTGCATTTCACTTGAACCGGAGCAGTACGGACAGCTTGAGGAAATGGTGGATTTCAAACTCGACAGGACTCTTGAGCGAATCAATGACGAAGTTGATACATAACGCCGAAACAGCGGACACGCTCCGCTGTCTGCCGGGGACGGTCTCCCGGTACTGATGATGGCAGACCAAAGAATATTGATAATCAAATAGGAGGTAATGTCTATGACATCAAAAAAGCTTACAAGCTCCGCAGGGATTACGATCCCGAAGGATCTGCGCCTGCGTCTCGGCTGGAAGCCGGGAATGTCGGTGGATATCGAGCCGACATCTGACGGAGCGGTAATTATCAGAGCACACGCTCCGCAGTGCCGCTTCTGCGGAGACTATACGAATATCCACAAGTACAAGGATATCACAGTTTGCGCTAAGTGTGCAAATGAAATGAAGGAGGCTATCTGATATGGAGAATATGAACGCTGTCATTGACAGAATGGCAGAGATAAGCAGCGCTAAAAAGCTTCTTAATGAGGAATACGACAGGCTTCAGGCAATGCTGCTCTTGGAAGCTGAAAAGGAACTTACTGATACAAAGCTTAAATCCGTAAGCTGGACAAGCAGCGATAACAACACTGCATCGGTAACGATATCGGATACTGTTTCAGTTGTCGCCGGAGAGCTTCTCCAAAGCATATTCGGAGCTGTTTATCCGAGCATGGTAGAGCAGAAGACAACATACACACTCAAAGCTCCTGCAAAGCGTATTCTTTCTGCTATCTGGCATGGAGAATACTGTGAGGGCAGTGTAGCAGAAATTATCAGCAACCTCAGCTGCGACGATAAATCAAAGCGTGTACTGCTGAAAAAAATCAAGGGCATCAGCTTTGATAAAGACAAGAATAATCTCATGACACTCGCGGGTCTTTCTGAAACTGAGGCGTCAGATATGGCGTACCTGATAAATGAAGCCGCTGCATGGGAGAACATCTGTACATTCATCAAGGTAAACAATAACGGGCAGATAAATGATAATATCCTCAAGGATATTATCACAAAGGTAAACGCTGCTGTCAATGTTTCCAGAGGAATGAAGACTGAGATCACTGCTGCCGGGGGTGACGAAGATGAATGACCAAATGATAATGCAGTTTGTTACCGCCATAACGGATTGCTTTAAAGACGAGGATAATCGCGAGCTGTATAGTTTTTCCCAGATCAAGTCTGAAGACGGAAATGAAATTGTTCTGTCAATGTTTTATGCTCTTCAGTTCGTTGTAAATCAGCTTGGAAATACGCACTATGATCCGCTTGAGCTCATCAGTGTACTGACACGTCTTCTATTTCTTCAAGAAGTTAATACCAATAAAAATGGAGGTGCTGACGATGAAAACAGTAATTGATTACTTCTTAATTGTCGTTGCACCATGCGTGGGGTGCAAAGGTGATAACCCCAGCGGAGAACCGTGCGATGTCTGCACACATCAGACATTAGTAGCGATGACTGACATATCTGTTGATTTGATACTGCGAGGTGAATTCTAATGTGGATCGATGGCGAATGGTACACTGAATCCGATGTAAAGGCACATATCCACGAACTAAAAACGGCTCTCAGAGAGCGCACAGAATCAGCTGATAATGGCGCACGTCAGATAGCACACTATGAGAACGAGAACCGCGATTTAAAAAGAATCATTGATCTTGCAAAGGCGGAGATCCCTCGCCCGTACCCAGAATATAAATATCGTTTTGAGGCGGAAGCTGAGAAGGTGCTTGCAGCTGAGAGAACAGTCTTTCATAAAGAAACGGACGGTGAGCTCAATGCTTGAACAGGAAAAAGTGATAATGCTGCTTCCGCCGGTGAGCGTTGGGATCGTATCTATCCTGTCCTATGTGAAGCCGACTATCAGGTACATATCTGATAGGCTGTCAAAGGAGAACAAAAAACGATGAATAAGCCCACTAAAACCAATAACGAACTATTCAATAGATTTTGGAAAGCGTATCCGCGAAAAGAGGGAAAGCCAAAGGCGTTAAAGACCTTTGAGAAATATGTGCAGTCAGAGGACACGCTGCTACTGCTTCTCAAGGAGCTTGAGCGTCAGTCAAAGCTAAAGGACTGGAAGCACATCAACATGAAGTACATTCCGCTTGCACAAACATGGCTTAACCGGCGCGATTGGGAGGAGGATCAGAGTGGAGCACTTGAAATTCGAGATACCGAAGATCAATACGGAGCTGCCGTATACTGAATTCCTTCGGCTGAAAGCTGAGAGTTATAACAATAGTCCCGGAGATCTTAAAGGCTATGACTGCCCGTTATGCAAAAACAAAGGATACATTGAAAAAATAGTAGATGGAAATGAGGTGCTTGCGGAATGCAAGTGCCTCAAATATCGTGACACACTCAGGAGGATAAAGGAAAGTGGACTTGAAGAGCTCCTAAGGAGCTGCACGTTCAGGAGTTATGAGTGTACAGAAGAGTGGCAAACAGCATTGAAGGCAGCGGCGCACAGCTTTTCAGAGCGTGACAATGGCTGCTTCTACATAGGAGGTCAGAGCGGCTGCGGAAAAACGCATTTATGCACTGCTATTGTTGGTGCTATGATAAAAAAAGGCAGATCCGCACGGTATTTCATCTGGCGCGAGGATTCCACTACACTCAAAGCTCTTGTGAATGATCCTGAATACAAAACGGTTATTGATGGCTTTAAGCGTACAGATGTACTGTACATTGACGATCTTTTCAAGCAGAACACTGTAAGTGACGCTGATATCAAACTGGCATTTGAGCTTATTGATTATCGCGGCAGAAATAGATTGATGACTATCATATCTTCTGAGCTTACTTTTGATCAGCTGATCGACATCGATGAAGGACTTGCCGGACGGATAATACAGCTAACACGGGGAAATCAACACATTATCCCAAAGGATCGAAAGAAAAATTATAGATTAAGGAAGTGATATAATGGCAACAATGACAGGTAGACTATACGCTCTGGCATCAGGACTTGGAATGGTCGAGCGAGGAAATAAGGAAGACGCATTTCATCAGCTCGTGTATGGCATTACCGGAAAGGAGCACGTCAGTGAGCTGACGACATCCGAAGCCAACGCAGTGCAGCATGAGCTTCAGGAACGCATGAAAATGAAGAATCATGATAGGCCATTGAAAAAGCGCAGTAAAAAAGAAGTTCAGGGAATGATGACCTATCCTCAGCAAAAACTTGCATGGAGGTACATCTACCGCCTTGCAGAACTCGAACCAACTGAAGCAGGCGTATGTGACAGACTCATCGGTGCAATACAAAAGATACTCGGTATAACCGTATCTAGAACAGATCCATTTAAGTGGATCAACTTTGATGACGGCACAAGACTTATAGAGCAGCTCAAGAGATATGTCCGCAGCGCCGAACGCAAGGCTGCTGCAAAAGGAGGCGGAGGGTAATGGATATTAATAAGCTCATCAGTTTAGATCAACTTCGTGACGATCAGCGTGAGCTTGCTGAGGTCATCGGCTTGGAAGCATACAAGAAGCTTATAAACTATTATGGCGGCAGCCTTCTTTACGTCCAGAAGGTGGATTCGGTACTCAAAGATACACGAGATAAAGAGCTGAATGAAAAATTCGACGGTGCTAACTATAAGGAGCTTGCCCGTGAGTACGGAATTTCGGAAATGACGATACGCGATATCGTTGCCCCTAAACGGAAAGAGCTTCGTACCGCTCCGCTGGAAGGACAGATGAGTTTTGATAATAGTTGAGATAGTGAATTCCTTTATAATCCTTATATTTATTGTTTATTATTAAAAGTAGTATAATTCAGTTAAAACAAACTGATTGTACTACTTTTCTTTTTATGGCGGTGAGAGCATGGCGAGTGAGTTGATCTATTTCATTATAACGTCGGGAATAACGATAGCTATTGGTATCATCAGCTATTTTCTCAAGCGAACAATGGAGAAGATCGACAAGCTCGAGCGTGAGGTGCGTGAAAGTCGTGAAGCTCAGTATCAGTTGTCTGAGAAATACGCGACCAAAGCCGAAGTTGCAGAGATAAAAGCAACTATGCAGAAGCTGACCGACAATATTGACTATATCAAGGAGCATACCACAAAAAACGAGGATTTTATCCGGGTAATGACCCGGCTTGAAAGTAAGATAGATAGCTATTACAGCAGATAGGAGTGAAAGGCATTGGAAACAAAAGAAATGCAGGCGCGTATCCGTCAGAAGAAGTTCTTCAGGAATAACGGAGTCGTGCTCAAAGGTATTAACCTGCTCCGCGAGAAATATGTGCAGCTCTCTGAGCTAAAATATGCTCTCGAACCCTCAATGAGTGAACAGGAGCTGAGGGACAGTATAAACTACCTTTCCGAGTCAGGATACATCAATATGAGAAATATTCGCAGTAAGCAGAGCACAACGCTTGCCGACTGCGATTTCAACGATATTGAGGCAAAGGTCTCGGCGGACGGTATTAAGATCATCGCCTGTGTAAAGGTAGATGAATGCATAGAGGTTTAGTATGGGGAACAGAAAGCACTCTAAAATAGATCAGCTCGATCCCACAGTAAAAGAGACCGTTGACGAAATGATAAAGACAGGAGCTCTATACCGTGAGATCGTTGACTATATTAAGCAAAACGGTATGAGCGTTTCAATAGCAGCTGTCGGTCGCTATGCCAAGAACCTGATGAGCACGCTGGACGCTCTGAGAATGAGCCAGCAGAATTTTCGTGCTATAATGGAGGAGACTGAAAAGTATCCGGATCTTGATATTACCGAAGGTATACTTAGACTCCTCAGCGGACAGATGCTCGATGCTGTCAGCAGAATGAATGAGGACCAGCTGAAAGAACTGGACTTTGATACGCTCTCCAAACACGCCATAGCTTTAACAAGAGCAGCAGCATATAAGCGCAAGGTCGACATTAAGAACAAGGATATACTTGAAAATGGTGCGGAGCAGTTCCAATCGCTTATTTTTGAGGCAATGGCTGCGGAACGTCCTGATCTGTACAAGGAAGTAAAGAAATTCCTCAAGGAAAAAACAAAGGCTGGGTGATGAAATGAATATGTATGTATTGCAGATCAAACCCGGCTTTGAAGAATCAGCGGCAAAAATAATAAGAGGGCGCGGATATACAGTGCTGTGTCCGTCTGAGGAGCTCTATATCCGCAGAGGCGGAGAATGGCTTTTACAGAAGAAGCTGATTTTTACTCAATACCTTTTTGTTGAGTGTGATCTGACTGATGAATCTTACTATCGGATACGGAGCGCTGACGGCGTGATTCGTTTCCTTGGATTCGGAAAGCCGGAGAAACTTCCTTCCGCCGAAGCATTGTACATAAAAATCCTTGATAACGATGGAAATCCGATAGAAGCGTCCAAAGTGTACACGACAGCAGCGGGTGCAAAAATGGTACTTTCCGGTGTGCTCAGGAATTACGTTGATAATATAGTATCTCTTGATCTCCGGCAGCGCCGCGCCAAAATAAAGGTGGAGCTGTTCGGAGTTGAACATAAAATAACACTGCCGGTCATCGGAATATAAAAAACAGTGCGTAAACATCTTCACGGTTGATTCGTCCCGGCTGATGAGCGCATGAGTATGGGTTTAGAACAGATTTTTAAGTTACAAAAATCTGAATGGCGGAGCACGCCCAAAAATCATCATTTAAAATGCGTTTAATTTCGTTTCTGCGCGTTTAAATAACTTCGCTTGTAAAATTACACCTGAAAGAATACAACGTCAAAAAAGGGCAAATAAAGCCCTTATTTTTATACCCGAAATGAGGTGGCAGTATTGAACTGCATCAAGAAAAAAAGTCTTGACGCTCTGATCAGCGGACTAAGCAAATATGAGGACAGTAAAAATGCTGTGAAGAATTCCGATTTTACTGACCTTAAAACATTTGTAAAAGACTATTTGAACACTCCTGAACCTAAGCAAAGGAAAAAGCTCGCCGAGGAATTCCGTAAGCGTCACATGGAGCTTTATGCTTTCATCAAAGATAACGCCGCTCTGATCTCGGCTGAAACAGAGATCAACAAGATAATAAATGCAGCGGAAGCAGGTGAAAGTGTTGAAGCTGACAGAAGTCAGATCACTAATCTTCTTGAGATGATCGGAGAAAGTTCAAATGATCTATAATAAATTCTCACCAAAGCAAGTCAGATCAATGTTCTGGTGGAAGCTGCCAGAGACCAAGAACTGCGACGCTATAATTTGTGACGGATCAGTGCGTTCTGGCAAATCGCTCTCTATGACCATAGGCTTTATGCTGTGGAGCTGCACTCAGTTCAACGGTCAGACGTTTGCTGTATGTGGTAAAACAGCAGGCTCTATCCGCAGAAATGTTATAATGCCTATGCAGCAGTGGCTTGAAGGGATCGCAAAAATAGAGCTGAAGCTGAGTCATAGCTGTTTTGATGTTACGATAAACGGTCGCACAAACCGTTATTATTTCTTTGGCGGCAAGGACGAATCCTCATATATGCTCATTCAGGGTATGACGCTCGCAGGCGTTATGTTTGATGAGGTCGCCCTTATGCCGAAGTCTTTCGTGGAGCAGGCTCTTGCCAGATGTTCTGTTAAAGGTTCGCGCTTCTGGTTCAACTGCAATCCTGATTCTCCGGAGCACTGGTTCTACAAAGAATGGATACTAAAGCTTGACAAGAAAAACGCTGCATATCTCCATTTTACAATGGACGACAACTATTCCCTCGACCCGAAGGTAAAAGCTCGTTACGAAAGCCTTTACACCGGAGTATTCTATGATAGGTATATCAGGGGAAAGTGGGCGGTCGCTGACGGCATTGTCTATACCCAGTGGAATGATAAATATATCATCGACGAGTTTATTTCTCCGGAGTGGTGTGAATGGTACATCAGTATGGACTATGGAACTCTCAACCCCTGCTCTATGGGACTTTGGTGTGTTACTGATGATAAGGCTATCCGTGTTGCAGAGTATTATTACGAGGCACGAAAGGAAGGCATATCAAGGACTGATGAGGAGCATTATGCAGAGCTTGAAAAGCTCGCCGGAGATAATGACATACAGCAGGTCATTATCGATCCCTCTGCTGCCAGCTTTATTGAGTGCGTGCGCCGTCACGGTCGCTTCAACGTCCGCAAGGCGAACAACGACGTCCTCGGAGGCATACGCAGGACATCAACGCTGATGAAGGCTGGGGAGATCCTCGTTCACAGGAGCTGCAAAGGCTTCCTTAAAGAGATACATCTTTACCGCTGGGACGAAAAGGCAAAAACGGATACAGTCATCAAGGAACACGATCACGCTATGGACGATACAAGATACCTTGTGAATACAGTCCTCAGAAATTCACTGCTAAGAGATTTGGGAGGTGATGAATTTGATATCAGGAGCTGAGATCGAAAAGGCTATGGGAATATCCATTCCTGTTTCAAGTAAAATGCAGGAGGCTATCCGGAGCTGGAGTGAGCTTTATACAAACGAATCATACTGGCTCATCGAAGACACTGTCAGTCTTGAGCTGGCATCTGGTATAGCCTCTAAAACAGCAAAGTTCATAACAAATAATGGCAAGTCATGGATAACCGGCTCTGAGCGTGCTGATTATCTCCAGAAGCAGTATTCGGATTTTATGACAAATATCCGGACAAAGACTGAATTCGCCTGTGCTCTGGGCGGTGTAGTGTTCAAGCCCTATCTGTCAGGCAAAAAGATAAAGGTGGAAACTATAACTGCTGACCGTTTTTATCCAGTAGAGTTTGGCTCTGACGGGGAGATGACTGCTGCGGTGTTTATGGAGCGTTATACTTCCGGTAGGACACACTATACTCGCCTTGAATATCACAGGCTCGATACTGAAAGCGGTGTTTATACTGTTCAGAACAGAGCTTTTTCAAGCAAAGACAGCAATACTCTCGGAAGTGAATGCAGGCTGGATGATGTTGATCAGTGGAGCGGATATACATCGAATATGGTAATAAGGGACGTTGAGCGTCCGCTTTTCGCATATTTCAGAATGCCGGACGTCAATAACATCGACATTGGTTCTCCTCTTGGAATGTCCTGCTACAAGAAGGCTGCGGAGCACATACGTCAGGCTGATCAGCATTGGGAAAAGATAATGTGGGAATATCAGGGCTCTGAGCTCGCTATCATGGCAGAGAGCTCTATGTTCAAGGTAGAACAAGGCAAGCCTGCTATTCCACGAGGCAAAAAAAGGCTGTACCGTATTCTTAACGGTTCTGGCAACGGCGACCTATTTAAGGAGTTTTCTCCGACTATTCGTGATAGTGCATTGTTTCACGGATTTAACAGGATATTGCAGCGTATAGAATTCGACTGCGATCTCGCCTACGGCACAATATCGGATCCGCAAACTGTTGAAAAGACAGCCGAGGAAGTACGTGCCAGCAAAGATACATCAAGATCCAGTATGCAGGAAAAGCAGAAGGCTTTGGAGGACGCACTGAAACAGGTAGTCTGGATAATGAATGAGTATGCTGACTATTACAAGCTTGCACCTTCCGGCAGCTATGAAACAATGTTCGAGTGGGGCGACGGAATAGCTATTGACCGTGAAGCTGAGTATGCACGGCGGTTACAGCTTGCAACTGCTGGCAAGTACAAATGGGAGAAACTCCTCGCTTGGTACTTCGGCTGCTCCGAAGAGAAGGCGGCGGAGATGATACCGGAGCCTGCTCCGCTGTTTGGCGGTGATGTAAATGCTAACGCCGGATTATTATGATAAATGCACGAAGCAGCTCGTAGAGCTGTATGCAGAGCTGGATAACGCAATAATAAGTGATATCACACGCCGGCTCCTGAAGAACGGTGAAATGACTGAAACTGCCATATGGCAGGCAAAGCAGCTTCAGGAAGCCGGTATGGTATATGAAGACGTCCTTGCTGAGGTATCAGCTCGTTCCGGCAAATCTCAGAACGAAATAAAGCGCATTTTTGAGGAGGCAGGCGTTACCGCTACCCGGAATGATAACGTGTTCGCCAAAGCCGCCGGGTTCAGTGAGATACGCTCATTTTCTCCTGCGGCTCTGCAAACACTCAACGCCGGATATATCAAGTGTGCCGGAGATCTGAGCAACCTCACGCTTACAACAGCCAACGCTTCGCAGCAGCTATACATAACAGCTGTTAACAATGCGTATATGCAGATAACAAGCGGTGCTTTTGACTACAACACCGCTATCCGCAATGCCGTGAAGGCTGCTGCTGTCGAAGGGACTGCGATCATATATCCTTCCGGTCACACCGACAAACTCGATGTGGCTGTCAGGCGTGCAGTGCTGACAGGTGTCGGGCAGACCTGCCGTCAGCTATCTGAGATAAATGCTCAGGATATGGGTACCGATCTTATGGAGATAACAGCTCACTCTGGCGCGCGCCCCTCTCACGCAGAATGGCAGGGTCAAATAGTAAGTCTGAGCGGACGCAAGGGCTATCTATCCAAGAAGGATATTGGTTACGGCACAGGTGACGGCTTTGGCGGCTGGAACTGCCGTCATGACTGGTATCCGTTCTTCGAGGGCATAAGCACAAGAGCTTACACGGACGAACGCCTTAAAGAACTGAATGCCAAGAACATCGAATACAACGGCGAAATGTACTCCGAATATGAGATATCTCAGATGCAGAGAAAAATGGAGAGGGATATCCGATCAAGAAAAAGGGAAATAGCAGCATACAAAGCAGCAATAGATTGTGAGACTAACAACAAATTAAAAACTGACTTTGAAACAGATTTTAATTTGTCCTCTGTTAAATTGAAAAGGCAGGAGAAAGAATTAGCGGATTTCTTGAAGGAAACTGGAAATATGCCGGATTCAAGCCGAGTTTGGAACAACGGTTTTGACAAAAGCCTTAGTCAAAAAGCAGTTTGGACAAACAAGAAGTCACTTGAATTTCAGAATCTTATTGGTACAGTTACCAGTAATGGATATACTGTAACAAGTGTTAGTGATCATTTCGGACCCAGAGCAGTCGCCAGAAATCTATCTGTTGAAGATGTTAGAAATGCCTTGACAAATCCACTACATACTGGTAAAATAAAATTAGATAGTAAAGGCAGAAAAAGTATCGAATTTATTGGTAACAAAGCAAGACCGCAATTAAACCCGGAGACTGGTACTTTAGCTACTGTATGGGAAACAGGTTCTAAAACAAGAAAGAAATATGGAGGTGTTCCTTGATGAAAATTAATTTTGATGATAAGGAAATATCAGCAATCAATGATTTAGGGCTGCCGTTTGATGTAACAACAGATTTAAACGACGATGAATATTTCCTTTTAGATGAAAAAGTTGCTGAAGCAATAATGGATCACCTTGATAAGAATTATGATCCTACACCTAAAGGAAAGATTTATGAATCTATTATGGATAAAATATCACAGTATTAAAAACGCTCTTTAAAGGGCGTTTTTATTATGCTTAAAAATAAAGGAGGTGAGATACTATGACCGAAAAACAGAGGAAGTTCCTCAAAGAGCTTGACGAGCTGATGAAAAAGCACAACATCGAAGCTATGGAACCTAAAGGCACATACATCTACTTTTTCGGAGAAGATGAATCTATTGCCGTTGGCGCTTACAAAAGTGGCGAATTCAAGCATATTTTACAGACTATTCATTCATATAAGCCGTAAGCACCACAGGTGCTAATTTTATACTTGAAAGGCGGTCGATATTCAAATGTATAACCCAAGCTATTTCTCCATACTGGATATGTTGACGTACCCGGAGCGAGCTTCTCCCGACTATCTGATCTACGTCCAGCAAATACTGGCACGCAAACGCCACAAACGAATGAAAAGCAGAAAAAGACGGTAACACGTCTTATTTTTATACCCACAAGGAGGTACACAATGATCAACAAAGAATTCCTCGAAGGTCTCGGTATCACAGACGAAGCAGCCATTAAGTCCATAACCGATACCTACAACGCAGACATCAAGACAGAAAAGGACAGCACTGCTGCTGTTCAGAAGCAGCTTGATGAAGCAAACACCACTATCAAGTCCTACGCCGATATGGACATCGAGGGCGTGAAGAAGTCAGCCGCTGACTGGGAGGAGAAGTACAAGAAGTCAGAAGCAGACCGCCTCGCCTTTGAGCATAAGACTAAAGTCGGCGGTCTTGTAAAGGGACTCAAGCTCAAGGACAGCATTTATGAGGACTATCTCACGAATCAGCTCATCGAAAAGCAGCTCAAGTTCGAGGGAGACAAGCTCATCGGCGGCGATGACGTTATCAATGCCTTCAAAGAAGCTCACCCTGATGCCTTTCAGACTGATCCCGTTCCGCCTAAATTCTCATACGATACTCACGGCGGTGCATCCACAGGCGTGACAGGCGTTGAAGCTGCATTCCTTGCCAGAAATCCCGGACTTAAAATCGACTAAGGAGGTACATTATTATGGCTCACGAACTTCAGGAAAGATTTTCAAAGCTGGTGCTTGCAAAGCTCAGAAAAGAACTTGTCCTCAAGGACGGCGTTGTATTTAACACTGACTATGAGGGCTCCCCTTCGGCTGGATCGGTAAAGATACCTGCACGTGACACGGAGGTCCAGGTATCTGATTACGACAAGGCAAACGGTATAAGCGGCAGCACTGGAACAACCGAATATATTACTATGAACATAACAAAAGACAAGGCTGTAAATGAGATCATAGACGGCTATGACGCTGCATCAGTTCCTGATGATATAGTCGCAGAACGTCTTGACAGCGGAACATACAGCCTTGCCAACCGGATAGACACTGACGGCGGAACAACACTTATTGCAGCGGCAACAGTGACCAGTGTAGCTGCTCTTACCAAGGACAATATCTATGATGCTATCGTTGATGTCCGCAAGGACATGAACAAAGCACACGTTCCGAAGAAGAACAGATATCTCCTTGTGACTCCTGATGCAATGGCACTTGTGCTCAAATCTCCGGAGTTCACAGGTGCTTCAAGTCTTGGCGACAGTGTCAAGGAAACTGGAGCTATAGGAAAGATCGCTGGATTCCTTGTTATTGAATGGGAGGACGAAACTGCTAATCTTGCTATGATAGCAGGTCATCCTCGATTTGCTACAAGAGCTCAGGAATTCTCAGTGCCTGTACATCTCCAGGATCTCTCTGGTTCTGGAAAATACATCGGCGCTTCAGCTATTCAGGGACGTAATGTCTACGATCATAAGGTTACTCGCAGCGCTGCTATCCGTGCAGTATATTCTCCTGCTGCACTTACAGTGTCACTTGCTAAGGGTTCAACCACCGGTACAACAGTTGCTACTATTACCGCAGGCAATACTGGCACTACATATGCTTACAAGGTAAATCCTGCATCCAGAGCAACATATAACCAGACATCGTCTAACTATGCCGGTACATCTCTTACCTCCGGTACTACGGAGATAGCTGCAAGTGCTGGTGATATTATTGAGATAGTCAACCTCAGTTCGTCTAAGGTGGTATCTGTCGGATATATTACCGTAGCAGCATCAGATATCAAGTGATGAACTACGCAAATTACTCGTATTATTCAGGAACTTACGGCGGCAGTATGATACCTGAAGAACAGTTTAACTACTGTGCCGCCAGAGCTTCCGAATATATTGATCAGCAGACCTATGACCGCATATCAGCGGAAATACCGGAGGAGCTTACAAACAAGATAAGCTCCTGCTGCTGTGAGCTTGCTGAAAATATCTACCGCTTTTCCGCTGCTTCTTCAGGCAGCGGAACTTCAAGCGGAGCAGGTGCAGATATTTCTTCTGAGAAAATCGGACAGTACAGTGTAACGTACCACACTGGAGCTGAAACAATATCCGCACTGCTCAACGGTAATGATACAGGTCTGAACGATCTGCTTTACAGCACGATCAGCAGGCATTTAGGCAATACCGGACTGCTGTACAAAGGAGTGGACTGAGATGTATACTAATCGACCGGGCTGCACAATTTATGAAAAAACTGTGCAGAACAGAGCGCCTACTTACATTCGTCACGAGGTCGGAGAGATTTATTGGGAGGAAAATACGGAGCAGGCAGACGGTTCTGACAGGTCACCTAAAAATGTCGCATTTGTTTCAATACCTGCTGCATCAACAAGCTATTCTCCGAAAACCGGAGACCGCATTGTTGGCACTGTTATAGACGATGAGCAGCCTCCGTCTAATGCAATGACTGTAATGAAATCATCAGACTTACGATATGGTTCTCCTCTCGTTCAGCATTGGGAGATCACCGCCGAGTAAAGGTCATCAAATACTAATTAGAGGTGACTTAGAATGCTAAGATTTACCGGGATTTCATTTAAACCTGATTTTAAAGCTCGTTCTCAAGCTGAGTTTCAACAAGCTCAAAAGTACGTTGATAGTGAGACGATTAGATACTCGGATCCATATGTACCTTTTAGAACAGGTATCATGAAGAAAAGCGGCATATCAGGCACAGTGGTTGGATCGGGAGTGGTTGAGTATACCGCCCCTTACGCCAGAGGGCAATACTATACAAATGCAGGTCGAGGAAAAGAAGGACTTAATGCAGCAAAAGGGACAAAGGGGCTGAGAGGTCCGTTCTTTTTGGAACGCATGAAAGCCGATCATCTGCCTGATATAAGACGAGGGCTAAAGGAGAAATTTGATTGAAACCTATTATTGAATGCCTTCGGGACTATATCATGACATTCCCGGAGCTGAAGGACGGAGCTCTGCTTGTCGACTGCCTCGGCAGTGAGCCTATTGGTTACACGGTTGAAACAGTACCATGCAATCCAATCTATCGGCAATACACTGATGGCACCTGTATGAAGCAGTTCCTTTTTCTATTTGCAAGCCGTGAATACTACGGAGAGGATGTTAATAAGAACATTGAGAATCTCGGCTTTTACGAGCACTTCTCCGATTGGATATTCGAGAATAATTACAATGATATCGTGCCGGATCTGGACGGGCGTATCGCCATAAGCGTGGAAGTACTCACAGGCGGATATGCCTTCGACACGGATGCAAATACGGCAAGATACCAGATACAATTAAGACTATTATATGAGGAGGAATAACTATGTCCATAGTTGCAAGACACAAGAAGGTCGCGTTCTACGGCGTTCCGACAACGTCAAGTGGTACTACTACTATCACCTACACGAGAATGCCGAAGTTCACGCAGCTCACGACCAACAAGAACCCTATCGAGTACAATCGCCAGTACGTTGACGAGCCGTTTCAGGAGTCTGACGTAGTGGGATACTCTCCCTCTATCGCCTACGCCTTCGACCGCCATACGGACAAGGCTGTGCAGACCGACATCATCAAGATCACTGACGAGGAGCTCATCGGCGACGACGCTGTAAGAAGCATCATCGTCGTGGACATCGACACAGGCACTGCTACCAAGCGCGACTACGCGGTTATCCCCTCCACCGAGGGCGACAACATCAATATCTACACCTATTCGGGCAACTTCAAGACAAAGGGCGAGCTCGTTCAGGGAACCGCGACATCTTCCGACGACTGGCAGACCTGCACATTCACCGCTGCATCTTAGGTAGCCGGGGAAGTGTCCGAGGAACAGGACAGCGACCCCGAGGATACAGATGACGAGCAGTCGGAAGAAGCTGAATAATTAATTAGGAGTGAGCCTATGAGCCAGAATATATGGGAAATAAACGGGGTCAGCCTTGAGCTCGACCTCGAGGACGCCGATGTCATGGAACGCTACGAAAAGGCGTTCGACATCATGGCAGAGTCGGAGAAGTCGCTGCCGAAGGACGGCAGAGCCTCCGAGCGCATAAGAGCATACTGCAAGCTGTTCGCCGACCTTTTCGACAACATCTTCGGCGCAGGTACGTCCGAGAAGATCTTCAAGGGCGTGCCGGTGAGCGCTGCTGCGTATGAGGACGTGTATGCATCGTTCCTCGACGCAGTAAAGGCGATGAAGATGTCGTCCGTACAGCGCAGAGCGCAGATGCTCGAGAAGTACAAGCCGCAGAACCGTCAGCAGCGGCGTGCGGCTAAGAAAAAATGATAAACGCGCTGTATGAGCCGTTCCCGGAGAGTGTTGCTGCCGACGGTGAGGAATATCCTATCGTCACAGATTTCCGGGAATGGTTCCGCTTTGCGGATATGATCCACGACAGCGAGCTGACCGCCGAGGAAAAGCTGCTGCTCATGGCTGGATACCTGATCGAACCGCCGGAGCTCATCACGGGTGAGCTCGTCAGGGCGGTTTTCGATTTTTATTCGGCGCGTGAGCTCTCGCCCGACCCGCCCGACTATGACGGTGACAACGAGCCTGAGCAGTCCCCGCAGCGTCCGGTATTCGACTGGAAGTACGACGCTAAGTATCTGCTTGCGGACTTCCGGCGGTACTACGGTATCGACCTGCTGACCGTTGAGATGCACTGGTGGGAGTTCCGCAGCCTGTTCGCAGCGCTGCCGGACGATTCGCAGTGCCAGAAGCGCATGGCATACCGCAGCGCCGACCTCAGCCAGATCAAGGACAGCAGGCGCCGCGCTGATATAGCACGCATTCAGCGTCTCATCGCGTTGCCGTATGAGATGTCCGATGACGAGATCAGCGCGGTATTTTCGTGAGGTGGATATGGATAAAATAAAAATACCGCCGCTTGACAGAAAGTGGATAAAATGCCCGTACTGCGGCGCAAAAACAGTGATATACGACAACACCGCGCTGTGCTCCGGCGTGCATATCAAGTGTACCCGGGGCTGCAAGCGCGAATTTGAGATAATAATAAAGGACGGAAAACAAGTACTTTGAGCCTATGAGCCGTACTGCCCGTAAGGAGGGGTAAGTATGGCTTTTGACGGCACACTGAAATTTGATACAGCGATAGATCAGTCCGGCTTTGAGTCCGGTATCGGCAAGCTCGGCAGCCTTGCAAGCAAGGGTATGGCTGCGGTCGCCGGGGCGGTGACTGTAGCTTCCGGAGCTATGGCCGCACTTGGCAAGAGCGCTCTCGACGCATATGCAGACTACGAGCAGCTCACAGGCGGTGTATCGACTCTGTTCGGCGCTCAGGAGATGAGCCTGAACGAGTATGCAGCCAGTGTGGGAAAGTCTGTAGACGCAGTCCGCGGCGAGTATGACAAGCTGATAGCTGCGCAGGACAGTGTCATGCAGAATGCAGCAGAGGCGTTCAGGACGGCGGGTATGTCTCAGAATGAGTATATGGAGACTGTCACGTCCTTTTCTGCCGCACTCATATCCTCACTCGGCGGCGATACGCTGAAAGCTGCCGAGGTCGCCGACAGGGCGATAGTCGATATGGCTGATAATGCCAACAAAATGGGCAGCAGCATGGAGAGTATCCAGAATGCCTATCAGGGCTTTGCGAAGCAGAACTACACCATGCTCGACAACCTCAAGCTGGGTTACGGCGGCACAAAGTCCGAAATGGAGCGCCTGCTTGCCGACGCTGAGGCTATATCCGGCGTCCACTATGATATATCGAGCTACGCGGACGTAGTTGAAGCTATCCATGTTATCCAGACGGAAATGGGTATCACCGGCACGACGGCAAAGGAAGCAAGCGAGACTATAAGCGGCTCGCTCGCGTCTCTGGGTGCCGCATGGAGCAATGTACTCGTGGGTATCGCCGACGACGGGCAGGATTTCGATAAGCTGATAGACGATCTTGTATCGAGCGCTGCGACTGCTGCGGATAATATCCTGCCGAGAGTCGAGACGATAATCGGCGGCATTTCCTCGCTCATTTCGTCTATGAGTGACGTGCTTGTAGAAGCAGTTCTCGGCTTGACGGAGTACATACCTGACTTCATCACCGCCGGCGTAGACGTTGTGAACGCGCTCGCAGAGGGGCTTGCAGAGAACGCTCCTATGCTTTCGGGCGTTGCTGCTGACATTGCAGTACAGCTCACCGGAGCATTTTTCGACATTGCTCCGAAACTCGCAGTCATCGCTCTTGACCTTGTAACAGCTCTCGCCGAGGGCATAGCCGAAGCGGCACCGGAGCTTGTATCGTCCGCAGCGGAGGGCATCTCGCAGCTCATAGCCGGTCTGAATGCCGCGCTTCCGCGTCTCATCACCGCCGCCGGACAGATACTCACCGCCCTCGTCGCTGGTCTGGCGGACAACGTTGACATACTCCTCGACGGTGCACTGCTCCTCCTCCAGACGCTCGCTGAGTCGCTCCTCGAGAACATCGGACCGCTCACAGAGGCAGTGGTCGAGCTCATCACAGAGCTTGCGCTGTACCTCGTGGACAATTCCGACCAGATCATCGAGACGACCATGCTCATCATCGGTGAGGTCGCGCAGGCTATCATCGAGAACGCCCCGCAGCTCATCGCGGCGTGTGTGCTGCTGCTCGGCTCTATCGCTAATCTGGCGCTCGAATGGCTCGGCAAGCTGCTGGGTATCGTTGGTGATTTCTGGGGCGACATCTTCGATGATATGAGCGAATCGCTCGGCAAGGTCTTCACTAAGATCTCAGAGTGGGGCGCGGATATCATCGACGCCGGAGTGCGGGCTGCGCAGGATTTCGTCGGCGGTATCGTGGACTTTGTGACCGAGCTCCCCGACAAGCTCGGTGATCTCCTCGGCGACGTGATAGACAGCGTCGTAACATGGGGCAGCGACCTCCTCCAGAAGGGTAAGGACGCCGCGAGCGACCTCGTCACCTCGATAACCGACGGCATAGCTTCACTCCCGGAAGACCTCCTCAACATAGGAAAGAACCTCGTCACCGGTCTCTGGAACGGCATAACCTCAATGGGGAGCTGGCTCTGGGATCAGATCTCGGGATTTGGCTCGGACATCATCGACGGCTTCAAGTCCGCCTTTGGCATCAATTCACCGTCGAGGGTAATGCGCGACAGCATCGGCAAGTACCTCGCTCAGGGACTCGGTGTAGGCTTCACGGAAGAGCTTCCGGACGTCGCTGCTGCGGCTTCGGAGGCTATGCAGAGCATACGTCTTTCGCCGGATATCGAGCTCAACGCCCACATCGACCGCACCGCCGTGGACAGCTTCCGCGCGCTGGAAAACACCGGCGGGGAGTACGTCCCGAGCCCGACCAGCGAGATCGTGAGCACAGTTAACAACTACAGCACAGTCAACAACAACACCGCACCCGAGGACGACCGCCCGCCGATCAATGTCACAGTAATTGCTAAAATAGGCGAGGACGTCATAGCGGAGGGCGTTGCGCCTTACGTCGATGAGCAGCAGGGCGCGGAGATAACGCTCAAAGAGAGGGGGCTGACTACATGAGATGCGGCATAAAGGTCAATGATTTCCACAGCTATGGCAGGCATGGCATGAGACTCCTCAAGCGCGACATCGGTACGCCGCCGAAGGACGACTGCACCGAGCGCGTGCCGTTCTCGAACATGACATACGATTTCAGCAGCGTCTACGGCACGAGCTACGGCGAGCGCACGCTCACCTATCAATTCGACCTCATCGAGCGGGACATAAAGCTCGCAGAAGTTAAGACTATGGCTATCCGCAAGTGGCTGCACTGGGCAGGTCGCAAGGAGCTCATCGACGATATGCTCCCGGACTATCATTTTCTCGTCCGTGAGCCTACCCTGACTATTAGCGGCAGCCACGGCATATACACGCTGAAAGCTGTGTTCAAGGCACTGCCTGAGATATACCCGAACGCGAACAAGATGTTCACAGCTTCTACTTCCCGCTATCCGGACATCAACGGAGACGGAATCGCCGACTCGGTGGACGCTTCGCTCATAAGCGTAGCTGCCGCAAACATCGCAGGCGGTGAGCCGTCCGGGCTCACTCACGAGCAAGAGCTCCTCGCCGATGTCAACCGCGACGGGCTGATAGACACCGTAGACGCTTCCCTGTTGCTCGCCTTCGAGGCGGACTGCGTGGAGGGACTCTACGCGAATACTCCGGCGGGCTGGGCGGCATACCTCAACGACTACCTCGATATGGGCAAGGGAGTGATATGATTGTATGAGATAAGCATTGATAACGGCGGCACCACGCAGCTGATACACGAGACTGACAGCCACAGTCTGCGCAGGCTCGCTGCTGGAAAGCTCGCGGAGGAGGTTAGCGGGATACCGTCGTTCTCGTTCACGGTACCCGCGTCCAATCCCTGTTTTGCTTCCGGGCTGAACGACCGCAGGACGATAATCACGATGACGAACACCCGCACGCATGAGGTAGAGTTCGAGGGTACGCTCCTCAACAGTACGACCAGCATGAGCACGTCGGGCGTTCTGAGCAAAAAGGCGGTCGCGGAGGGCTTTCTCGCGTATCTCTGCGACAGTATACAGCCCTATCACCACTACGAGGGCAAGACCGTCGCGGAGTTCCTGACGGCGCTGCTCGACTGGCACAACTCAATCACGCCAGCGGAGAAGCATATCACGCTCGGCTCGTGTGATTTCTCCGGCGACAACACCAACAGCAAGACCACAGCCTACCGCAGCACACTCGAGGAGATCAAGATAAATCTCATTGAGCGTATCGGCGGCGAGATCAGAGTGCGGCGGGTAAACGGCTCGCTCGTGCTCGACTTCCTGCACCAGTACGGCACGACCAGCAGCACGAAAATAGAGCTCGCGAAGAACATGAAGTCCCTCGCGGTAAGCTCCGACAGCACGCATATAGTCTCGCGCCTGATACCGCTCGGGGCTCAGCTCGACCCGGGCAACTCTGCGGAGCGCCTCGATATTACATCGATCAACAGCGGGTGTATGTACATCGACGATGCTGCGGCGATAGCTGCATACGGCGTGATCGTCGGCACAGTTACCTTTGACGACATCACGGTCGCCGCGAATCTTCTCTCCGCGGGACAGGCCTACCTTGCGAATAACAACCGCATAAAGAAGTCCTACGCGGGACAGGTGCTCGACCTCTCGCTCCTCGACAGCTCACAGCAGAGCATTCGTGCGGGCAACACCTACACCTTCGTCAACTCCTTCATGGGGCTGAACGAGCCGCTGCGGGTGATGAAGCGCACGGTGGACATCTTCAAGCCGTGGACGCCGCAGATCGAGATAGGCGATAAGTCCGAGCGCATGACCGACATCGCCGTGCGGACGAATCAGCTCATCGAGTACGAGCTGCCGCAGCGTGAGAACAGCATACTCTCCTCTGCGCGGGACATAGCGACGGCGCTCATCAATGCCGGTATCAACGGCTATGTGGTAGTCAACGGCAATGAGATCCTGATAATGGATACACCAGATAAGGACACCGCGACGAAGGTCTGGCGGTGGAACTCGGGCGGCTTCGGATATTCGTCCAACGGCTACGAGGGACCGTACTCCACAGCGATCACGATGAACGGCGCTATCGTCGCGGACTTTATCACCGCAGGAGTGCTGCGGGGCATAGAGATCAACAACGGCAGCGGGACGTTCCACGTTGATTCAAACGGCAACGTGGTCGCAAGCTCTATGACTATCAACGACGGCACTATCAACAACGGGAACGGCACCTTCAACGTTGACAGCAGCGGTAATGTCTCAGCTTCAGCTATCACAATTACCGGAGGCAGCGTCAATATATCCACACAGGATAATACTCAGAGCATTATACAGCTGAACGGCTCTAATGTGCATAACAAGCAGCTCCCCGGAGGTTGGCAGCTTTGGAGCGGCACCTTCGATACAGAAGTGATCGCAGACGGATTTGCTATTCGCTTCTCGAAAGACGCCAGCACGTCATCTCCGACAATGACTCTAACTATCAATGCACTTGCCGGACAGATAGACGCTGACGGACAGATCAATGCAGGCGGCAACATAAGCTCGGGCAGTGACGTGATAGCACATGACACAGGCGGCAATGCTATCTCCATGAGAAACCTTGCGAGCAGAGTCGCGGCGCTCGAAAACCAGTAAGGAGGGACTGATATGACAAACCTATATGATACAATACCGGAGCTGAAGTGCATACAGGGCGACACTCTCCCGGCGTTCAACGTCACGGTCACGGGCGCGAGCTCGCTCTCGGGCTGCACCATGCTGCTCATCATGAGCAGGCACAGCACCCCCAACACAGCTGTGCTTACGAAGTCCTGCACACTCAGCGATGATACTTTCTCGGTCGTACTCGACAGCACAGACACCGCCTCGCTCGTCGAGGATCTCTACGACATACACTTCCGACTCGTGGATCCGCAGGGGCTCTCCCACCGGAAGCTGTGCGGGCAGCTCTACGTCTCGGCAGTGCCGCAAGGAGGTGCAGGCTGATGAACTTTGAATTCAACGTCGGCGGTGATATCTCATTCAGCGCGGATATGGGGTATCGTCCGGCGCCGCCGGCACCTCCTGCTGAAATAAAAGCTATGAACGCTTATGTGCTCATAAACTCAGCCGGTCAGGCTGTCATAGGCAACATCGAAGTTTTGGAGGTATAAGAAATGAGTATTTATAAGTTTTCGGGCAGTTCTTTTGCCCTTCTTGATCGAGTAGCCGCGTTTTTCAATTTTCTTGACAATATCAAGGACAATGTTAATTTTATGGACGGCGTTTCTCTTTCATTAAGCGGCAGCACTATAACAATGCAGAAAAACGATATTATTATAAAAATTAATCGCGGAACTGTACAAAGTTCAGATTTTGGATATTATTCTTATACCAATGGCACTATTACATTACAAGTAAAAAAAGCTGGTGGTGATTATAACAGAGCGTCAAAGATTTCCATTCAAAATGCCATTGTATGCAATAACGGTATGATTATACAAATCTGTGTCAGCGACGACAACGGCAATAATCTGACAACGATAGGCTACTGGGCTATTATGCTTGATAGCAACGGAGAATTGTCGACGAACTTTCCATATGGAGAAATCTCATGGAATGATCCTCCGTCTGGTACGCCCATAGCAGCGATACGAGTAATTGTTGGAAGTAGCATAGGTGTATTAAGTTTTAATCCAAACACGCAGTATTCTCAGACAAAAACGTCGTTGGCGCCCATCGTTCCAAATTCACTTGACGGTAACACGACCGTTCCGGCTTTTTATATAAGCATACAGTCAGAATTACCTTCAAGAGCTTTACAAGTTGTGACAATGGAAGATGTAATATATATAACTGACGGCTCTTGTTTTTTAAAGGACGAGTAAGGAGGACGAAGAAGAATGAGTATGTATGATTCGATCATCGACGCTATAAATGAGGCTATTGAAACTATTATCGGTGACGACGAAGAACAGGAGGGCGAAGAAGAATGAGTATGTACGATCCTATCATTAACGCGATACACAGAGCCGCTCAGAGGATATCTGGAGGGATTAATAGTAAAATACGCAATAAAGCCGATCTTGTGAACGGAGTTATACCTGCCTCACAGATTCCCCCGGAAGTGTTCGAGCGTATGAAAGTCGTCGCGGACGATGAAGCAGAGGACAGAGCTGCACTCGTTGAGCTTGTTGACAGCGGCGCGAAAAATCTGCTTGACCTCACCAAAGCTACGAGCGTATCAGCCGGAGCGGGTATCACATACACACTTGCAGCGGACGGTACACTCACTGTCACATGGGAGGGGCTTACCTCTGGTAAGACGCTGAAGTTCAAGGGATTACCTTATATAAGCGGCGCACTCATACTGTCCGGCGTGCAGTCGCTCACCGATCCGACCGCGTTCCGAGCGGACGTGCGACAAGGGGAAACGCCTGAAACCCGCACAGATATTAGGGCTATGGATTACGGAGAAAGTCCAAAAGAATCATTCACCTTGCTCAGCGATGTATACGACTATGTGATACGAATTGATGTGCCGTCCGGTGAATCGAGCACAAGCGGGACGGCAGCCTTAAGACCCATGATATGCTCGAAAGCCGCATGGGATATATCACAGACTATTGTGCCACACTGCCCGACATTGCCGGAACTGTATGCACTTGTCAAGCAACTGCATTCGCTTTAAATCAAGAAAAGGAAGGTGAGAGAATGGAAACGGTCAAGCTGCTCCTGTCGATATTCTCGGCGACGGGCGTCCTCGGCATGGCAACTGCGGCGATCATCAGCCGCGTGAGACGAGAGAAAGAGCACGACGAAGCGACCGAAAAAGGACTGCAAGCACTTCTCAGAGACCGCTTGATCTATCAGTACGACAAGTACAAGGACAAAGGCTACGCTCCGATCTATGCGAAGGAGAACTTTGAGAATCTCTACCAGCAGTATCACAGGCTCGGCGCTAACGGCGTCATGGACGACATATATAACGACTTCCGGAAGCTACCGGTGAGAAAGGAGTAACGGCATGAAGATACGCGACAGAATAGCTAAGCTCATCGACGTTAAGTCGCTCGTGACACTGGCGCTGACCGGCGTGTTTGGGTACCTTGCGGTCAAAGGCAGGGTATCAGAGCAGCAGCTCCAGACCGTCTACACGGTCATAATCGGCTTTTATTTCGGTACTCAGTACCAGAAGAAGGAGGATAAAAATGAATAGTCCATATATGGGGAAATTCCGCGTGACACAGGCTTTTACGCTCACGAAGCACGACGGGCTCGACCTCGTCGGCGTTGACAGCAAGGAGATCCACGCGACGGTCAGCGGCACCGTCCACTACGCCGGCTGGGAGAACCCGAACGACCACAGTCAGGGCTTCGGTCAGTACGTCTGCATCAAGTCCGGCAACAGGTACTATTACTACGGACACATGAGTGAGCTGAGGGTCACGACCGGGCAGACCGTGAAATGCACGGACGTCATCGGTGTCGAGGGCAGCACAGGCAAGTCCACCGGCAGCCACTGTCACTACGAGATCAGGACGAGCTTCTGCAAGAACTCGCCCACGAATGTCGTGGACGTCTGCGGCGTGTCCGGTATCCCGAATGTCGTGGGCGGGGTTTACGACGACGGCTACCGTTCCGGGACGTCCGCTCCCGCCAAGGCGACCAAGCGGGTGACGCTCACGATCGACGATCATACATACTCGGGTCTGCTTACGGAGCAGTAACGTGCATATTTTCACTGAAAACGCATACTAAATCCCCCTCTGAGGTCAGTCCTCGGAGGGGGTAAATACTATGAGAAGGAGATTCAGATATGAAGAGTCTGATACCGTGGATCGGTGGAAAGTCGATCCTTGCAAAGAGAATTGTTTCCTTATTTCCGGAAAAGGTCGATAGATATATCGAGGTCTTTGGCGGAGGTGCTTCTGTCTTATTTTATAAAGATAAGCACGCGCCTTTTGAGGTATACAACGATGCTGATAGTCAGCTCGTTAACCTATTCCGTTGTGTTAAATATCACAGAAGTGAGCTCCAGAAAGAAATATCAGGATATATCAACTCAAGAGAGATATTTGAAGACATCCGTGTGCTTATAAAAATAAGAGGACTAACAGATATCCAGAAAGCTGCTATGTTTTACATTCAGACAAAAATCAGCTTTGGTGCTGATAGAAGAAGTTATGGCTGCATTAATAAGAATCTCTCACCTGATTATTTGGAAAACTTTGAAAACAGGTTGAAATCAGGTACAGGGGTAATAATCGAACATAAGGATTTTGAGAATCTCATATCTGTATATGATAGGAACAACAGCTTATTCTATTGTGACCCACCATATCATAAGACCGAGAAATACTACGATAATGAGTTCTCGGAAAAAGATCATCTCCGTTTAAACAACTGTTTAAAAAGCATTAAAGGGCGTTTTATCTTATCTTACAACGACGACTCTTTTGTACGGGAACTGTATAGGGAGTTTGATATTATTCCCGTCGAACGCCAGAACAATATGAGTTCAGGGAGGTTTAAGGAGCTTATAATTAAGAACTACTGATGTATTTTTTTTAGAACCCAAATAACACATATCGTTATTTTAGCTGTAAAAAATATACAGGAGGAAGTTATGATAAAATGCTGTTTAAAGGCTGTTTTAAAAGAGCATAATCTTACTCAAAAAGATCTTTGCGTTGCTATCGGAGCAAGACCTTCAACAATCTGCGACCTATGTAATAATAAAGCAGAGAACATTAAGCTCTCTCTCGCAGAAAAGATTTGCACATATTTCAACTGCAAAATTTCAGATATATTTGTTATAAAATGATATAAGCCCCTTGATTTTCGTTTCAAGGGGCTTATTTTTTACAAGAAGTAAAATTTTTCGGATTTTGCGTGTCATTTTTTGGCGTTTTGCGCGTCCGGCAACAGCCATTGTACGACTTCACATGGAAGGACAGAGAGTGTTGCAGAGCATAGCTGGAGAGTATCTCTTATGGCGTTGTTGTTGCGGAATGAGTTCCCTGATGTTGATATAAATAAAGTTGTAAATATGTGCCTTATTCACGACCTCGGAGAATGCTTTACCGGCGATATTCCTACTTTCATTAAAACTGATGCAGAGAGAGAAACAGAAGATTCGCTTTTGCAAAAATGGGTAAATTCAATGCCGACCGAAGTATCCAATGACCTTACTGCATTATTTAGTGAAATGGAAGCTCAAAAAACAGCAGAAGCTAAGATATATAAAGCACTTGATAAACTTGAAGCACTGATACAGCATAATGAGTCTCCACTAAATACATGGTCGGAAAATGAATTTGAGTTGAATAAGACTTATGCATTCGATGCTGTCGCTTTTTCAGAATGGCTGACTGAACTAAGAAAAGCGATTCTTGAAGATACAATCAGAAAAATCAATATGGAATAAATGATATAAATTCTGATTTACCACAGAAACATTTTTCTTAAATGAGAGATATAAAAAAACAGGGGTGCCCGCGCGGACACCCCTGTCGGTTTATCAGAAAAGTCAGATCGGCACATTTTTGCGGATGCTGAGCCCCTGCCGCAGTCTCACCGCTCAGCCGGGCGGGGGAGTGAAGCCGCAGCGCTCAATCCCCCGGAGGCACCTTATCCGATGCCGGGCGCAGTGCGATTTCCCGGTGCTTTTTTCTGTCCCGCTTGTTCTGGTACATCTGCTGATCGGCGCGCTGTACGACGGCTTGCACGGTCTTGTCCTCTGCGGGGCGGTAGACGGCAAAGCCCTTCGATATCCACACCTGCTCCCACGGTTCCCCGGCGGACAGATTGATCTGCGCCGTGCGCCGGTCAAACTGATCGGTCAGCGCGTCCATGCTGTTGTAATCATCATGCATCAGGATCACGGCGAATTCATCGCCGCCGATGCGGAAGACCGGGCTGTGCTTGAATATTTCGCAGATCGTGCCCGAGGCTGTCCGCAGATAGATATCGCCCTTGTCGTGCCCGTATTGGTCGTTGATCGCTTTCAGGCAGTCGCAGTCCAGCATCGCGATCGCAAAGGCGGGCTTTGAATCGCCGCGGTCGATCTGCGCCTGCAGCTCCGCGAGGGCATTGGCAAAGGCGCCCTTGTTCTTCACATGGGTCAGCGCGTCGGTGAACACCTGCCCGCTCAGATCGCTGATATGCGCCTTCACATTGTCCGAGAGGGTCCGGAAGGAGCGTGTGAGCCTGCCCAGCTCGTCGTCCCCGTCGTAGGGGAGCGACAGGTCATAATTGCCGCGTTCGACCTGCCCGGCTGCCTCGGTCAGCTGCTCGAGCGGCTTGGTGATGCGTCTGGTGTAGAGCATCAGAAAGAGGCTTGCGGCGATCAGCACGATCACGGCGCCCATCGCGATATTGCGGATGAGCCCCTGCCAGTCGCCCTTCGTTTCCGACACGGGCACCGTGACATTGAGCCACATGCCGTTGCTCAGGGTGCGCCGGACCGCCAGCTTCTCCTCGCCCTGATAGGTATACCGCACAAACCCGTCGCTGTCCGCTGTCTGCGTCGGGATCTCATAGGCGGATTCCAGCTCGGGTACGTCGATGTGCGGGTGATAGAAGAGCTTGCCGTCGGGATCGCTCAGAAAGGCATAGCCGCTGTCGTAGAGACGGAGACCGTCCACCTCCGCAGCCATGACCGAATAATCGACCTCGATGCCGACGACGCCGATAAACTGCCCATTCCAATAGACGGGCGCGTCGTAGGAGATGACGCGCACATCGAGATTGTCCGTGATGTACGGCGCGAGCCAGATCGGTGTGCCCTCATGCTTGGGAACAGTGAACCAGACCAGCTTTGACGTGTCGTTGACGTCATACTGTGTGATATCGGTGACCTCGTGCTCGACAAAGCCCTCGCCGGTCAGGTCGGTATACCAGAAGCCTTTGACGGCTGAGGAGACCGAGGGGTCGATGCGGTAATAATAGGTCAGCACGCCCTTGGTCTTGGACGCCATCATGCCGAAATATTCCCGGGCATTTTCCATGTGCTTTTCGAGCTGCGGATCCGCCGTGCCCTCGAGGTCCTCCTCCACAAATGCGGAGACCCGGAGTACGGAATTCTGCACGCTGTCGAAATAATAATCAAGGCTGCGCACGCCGGATTCGCACAGCATCGCGAGCAGCCGGTCGGTTTTCGTGCTCTCGGTCCTGCGGATGAAGACCGCACTGAGCAAAGTGACGATCACCAGTGCCGCAAGGATCACGGCGAGCATGGTGACGGTGATTCTTGTCCGTAAGGAATGCATCCTGTTACCTCCCCGCGAAAAAGAATGAAGAAATATGAATGTAGAAATATAGAATATAAAAAGAAGAAAGAATAGAGAATAAAGAATAATAGTGGAGTCCCATATTTGCAAGCAAACATGGGACAGATTTTGAAGGGACAAGCCACGCTGCACGTTCGGCAGATGGAGTGAAGGTGACGGAACAACTCCTAACTCACCCTCTCGCCCTCCTGCTCCTCACTCGCCCTCTCACTCCGAACCTGTTTTTCTTATTCTATCATACCATATTTTTTCAGAAAATGCAAGAGAAATCTGACATTGCGCAAATAATTGACGGGCGGTGAACGACCGGCCGATGCGCCGGAAATCAGAACACCGCCGCCTGCATACGGCACAGGCGGCGGCGTTTTTCGTGCGGAAAGCGGTTCAGCCTTCCGTTTTTTCCGGGAGCTCCGCTGTGTAGCTGCCGTTGAAGGTGATATAGCCCATGTCGGTCAGCACCTCGACCGACACCGTGACGGTTTTTGTCTCGCTGCCGATCGCCGCGGAATAGCTGACTGTGCCGGAGAGCGGGATGAGCACGGCAGCGTGAAGCTCCTGCTGATGGTGGACCGGCTCGCCCTCGTCATCCTCGGTGTCCCATTCGATCAGAATACTGATCTCGTCCTGATCTGTGAACTGAATCGGTCCGGTCCAGCTTGTTCCGTTCCGTGCCTGCTCGCAGCGCCCGTAGAGCCACAGATTGCTCCACGTCACGGTTTCCCCGCTCACAAGCTGACAGGATGTGCCCGGGATCGCGATGATATATGCATCCTCGTAATAGCAAACCTGCACCCGATCCGAGCTCTTGATGTTCGAGGATTCGATATACATGTAGCGGTCGGTCAGGTCAAATTCCAGTGTGCCGTCTGCACGCTCGACCTCATCGTCAAAGAAGATTTCCCTTGCCTTGTTTTCCGAGGTGTCGAAGAATGAGCAATCAATATGCACCTCGCCCCCGGTGGTATTGAGGTTCACGTCAAGCGAGGCCGTATAGGGCGTCATCGACGTGGGGTTTATCTCCTCAAACCAGATCTCACCGTAAAACGGCGGCAGATGTGCCACATCGTATTCGCCGTACAGCAGATCGTCTGCGATCTCCTGTGTGACCGGGCTCGGCGTGCCGGAGAAGGTCTGGATGTCGTAGTCCTTTAACGAATACTGATATTCCTTGTAATAAGCGGAGAGCGAGGGCGCCGTGCAGTGCGTGATGATGCCGTACCAATTCGCCTTTCCGGTGTTGTCCCGCAGGAGTCTGCCGCTGACGGTGAAGCCGCTGTAATCCCACTGATAATCCTCGTCCAGCTCCTTCTCGCCGTCCGGGTATGTATAATAACCGATGTTGCTGCCCTTATTGCCGTAGACTGTCAGCTCAAAGGTGCCGTCCGCAAACAGCCGGAAGTGCGGTGCATCGCCGAACATGAAGTCCACCTCGTCGTTCGGATTCGGATAGGGCTTGCGGTGACAGCCGCCGACCTCCGCATCGCCGTAGTAGCCGTCCAGAAAGCTGAACTGGATATCCCGCGGCTCGACGCGCAGTGTGCCCGTTTCCCCGGTCGTCTCCTCCGTCGTCTCGACCGTGGTCTCGGTCACGGTGGTCTCGGTCGTTTCCGTTGTAGTCTCGATCGGAGGCTCGTTTGTGCTGTCTTCCGGCGGTTCGGAGGTATCGGGGGCATTCGTCTCCGTTGCCGCATCGGTCTGCTCCGTAACATCCGCCGTCATTTCGGAACCCGGCTCCGGCGTCTGAAGCTCCGTCTGTGCATCCGTCAGATCGGTGATATCGGTGGTTTCCGTGACGGTGGTCGTCGTTTCGGTGGATGTTGTCGTGGTCTCAACGGTGCGCTCGAAGGTCAGCTCCGCCTTTTCGGATTCCGGTCCGAAGAAGGTGAGGCTGTCAGCGTCGCCGGTGACGCACTCGCAGACCGTTGCCGTGACCGTGACGGCTTGGTTCTGCGGAATGAACATCTCATAGGCTGAGATGCGGACCTCCTCGCCGAGCTCCTCATACCGGATGTTGCGGATCGCACGCAGATGCCCGTCTACACAGACATTCAGCCGGATGCTGTCGGTTGCACGGTCGCGTGCCGTCGCGGAGCCTGGCAGCTTCACCCGGATGACGATCTCGTTGGTTTCCTCGTCATAGCGCAGATCGGGTGCGTCCGGGATCATCAGCAGATAGACCGTGTAGGACGCGCTCCCGGTATTCCCGAAGCCCTGCCGCTCGATGACCGGATAGGCATCGTTTTTCGGATAGACGGCTGCACCGTTCCGGGTTTTGGCGGCAACATACTGCCGCTGCTGGTTGCGCGGGAATACAAAGCCGAAATCCTTGAAATTCTCCTTGATGCTTTCATCCTTCACGATCAGTGCCTGCCATGTGCCGGATTTTCTGTCTCCGTCGGGTCCGAAAATGACCGTCTCGGTCGCGGTGAAATCCTTGGCGTCCAGACTGACCTTCACCGACTGGTTTCCGGCGCTGAGCCTGATTCTGCGCTGCCGGTCCGGATAGCCGTTCTGCGAGACTTCCTTATAGTTTTTCAGCGCATAGGCAGAGAAGCCGATGATATCGGCATAGCTCGCGAGAAAGCTCC
>JAEEGL010114791.1_pt1 | contig 85067 bp, 69 predicted proteins | sample 9134231 | NCBI WGS metagenome assembly JAEEGL01 (sample SAMN16246548, study PRJNA631951) | gut metagenome | biome: gut microbiome; feature: rumen; material: fiber-attached | host: Bos | place: Iran: Karaj | collected 2018-10
TGAAAGATATTTACAATGTTACAACTGAAGAACTGAGAGCATCGCCGGTCGGCGAAGAAGTCAAAAAGTGTTTCGGGAACAGGACAGCGGTTCTCAGAAGCCTTAAAAAGTATTCGGCAGACTATGTGGTTGGACATATATCGTTGAATCTTGGAAAACAAGGTCAAAGCGATAGAATAATATAATTTGTTATGTGTAATCTCATTAGCAACTTTGCTGTGTTTTGAGATTGCCGATAAGCATTCGAATCCACTTTACATTTTTAAAGGAGGAAATGCGATTATGGTAATCCAATTAGCACTTATGTTGTTTACAACGGGATTCCCTACAGGAGTATGTGTGGTTCGTAGCCGTTTGGACAATCTTAGAAAAGGTAAAGATTTGCTAATGGGCGTTAAAGCATATAAAACTGCTCATAGGGGCCATACCCCTGGACCACACTCAACTTAATAATAGTCAAGGCGATAAGCCCGTTGCAAAATAGAAGACTGACAGTAATGGGTTCAAGTCCGTGATAGAAAGCGAAGATGACTTATATTATAAACCTTAAATGGGATAATGAAGCCGATGTTTGGATTGCGACCAGCGAAGAGGTTCCTGGCTTGGTGATGGAATCCAGATCGTTTGATGCTCTTATCGATAGAGTGAGATTCGCTATACCTGAGTAAATTGAGTTGAATAAGATTAGGAGATCATGTTTTTAGGTTCTGATAAGCATCCCAAAGTCAATAAGGATATAAATAGATGAGCACTTTGCAACCTGCAAGGTGCTTTTCTTGAGAAAAAGAGTCAAAAAGAACCATCCCCACTGACTCATTAGCTAAATATTCTGGGGGAAATGCCGATATATATTTATAGTCATTTAACGCGTTACAGTAATCCATTGACAGGATTTGCGTATACAGGAAGCATCCGAACCATCAGGGCGGTTATACCGACGGTGAATTTTAGGATACTGACATATCAGCTTCGCAGTTGCACTTTAGAACAGGTGCAGCATGGCGAAGCCTATCTTGTTTAAGGGAAGATTGAAAACAAATGGAAATAATACTTGCACCGAACAACTGTTTGCCCTATAATTGATATAGGGCATTACCATAAACGGTAAGCGGTTCGCCTTTTTGCCGGATTTATCCGAGAACTCCCAAGTAGTTGAAAGGAGTGATCTGTATGGGAAATCTGAAGAAAGGGTCATTATCAAGTAGTCGAGTGAATATACTTGCTGTGCTTGGTTCTATAGCTTCTATAGCAGGACTTGTTCTTGCAATAGTGTTTAGAATTCAAGACAGAAGAAATCACAAAATGAAAGAAAGCAACCGCCCTGCCAAGGAATAGTTGCTTTCTTTTAGTAAACTAAAAACCAAGGCGAACCGTTTACTCGGTAATGCCTTCACTTATTATATTATAGACTTACATACTATATGTCAAGCTAAGAATAAGAGGCTGCGAGACTTGAAAATAACAACTATTTTATAGGATTTATGATGAAAAGTGGGTCACCATGCAGATGTGGCTGATTCTGTCGTCGCCAGGTACAACAGCGCTGATCCGAGAGTATATGAACTGCATTTTTACGGACCTCTTCATATGGAATTGCAGGTTGGAACCGAGAAGGACTATATAATGTCATTTGACATCAAAGAGATCAATTCCGCATAAGGTCAAGGAAGCCGTTGCCCAGGACTTCTAAAGAACGGTCACATCTGGGAGTTGTATAGAACTGTCTTGAACATACCATAAAGAATCTTGATAATGTCGTTGAGAATACCATGACAACAGAATCAAAGATCCACGATACAGATATGGCGTCGGAGATAGTTGAATATTCAAATGCCAATATAATAACTCAAGCTGGATTGTCAATGCTTGCCCAAACCAACCAGTCCAAGGAGGGAATTCTTAGTATTCTTTAGTGAAGACTAGTTTTTAGATATATGAATTCATTGTAAAGAATATGAGTCATTTAGCAGTTCTGTAACAGTCCGCGGTACAAATATCCGGTAGTTGCAAAAATATGTTTGGAACAGTTATTATTGATGCTTATAGAAAAGAAGAAACAATGGAAATGGCGAATGCAATTGATGATTTATGTTCGCCAAAAGATAATTATGGTTGGGCTTCAGCAGGAATCTATTGTTTTTGGGATTATTATGCAGAAGCAATACTGTATATAGGGTTAGCGGGAGATTTATCAGAAAGGTTTAAACAGCATAATGGTATTTTGCCTCTTGCGGAAGGCTCTAAAGAAAAGCAGATAGACGAATACTTCCTTAAAAACGAGCGATTAGGATATACAATATTTGTCCAATCTCCTCTATCGCAGCCACTCGTACATAGAAATCGGAAAATATACGAAGCTTTTGCAAAACAGAATAATTCTCCGGTGGAAGATATGCTAAATAAACAGGGACGTGATGATATCAAAATAGTAGAAGGAATTCTGATTGAATCATTCCGTAGAAAGTATGGATGTTTTCCGCCATGGAATGGGATTGGTGGTTCTGCAATAGGGCAGAAGTCTGTAAGGGAAAATAACATAAATATTGTAAAGAGTTTTTGCCAGCCCGACAATTACTACTTAAATCCTATAGTATCACGTTCGACAATTCGAGAATTATCTAAAAATGCAGAGTTTGAGTGGTTTGAATCTTATTTGCATGCTGTTAGAATGTATATTCTTATGTTCGGTATGGAGTATCAGGATGCGCTGGCTTTTGTTAGAAAGAATGATGTTTATAATACGTATGAACAAATGAAAAAAAGTGGATACTTGGAAAAGCATTTAATTGTATGATTTAATTGAAAATAATGATTATGCATAATTCTCGAAAGTTTTCTTAAATTATTCAAAACAGGATCTGTTTAAAATTGGAGCTGTCGAATAAGATAGGGGATCATAATTTTAGATTCTGATAAGCATCCCAAAGTCAATAAGAATATCAATAGAAGAGCACTTTGCAACCTGCAAGGTGCTTTTCTTGAGAAAAAGAGTCAAAAAGAACCGTCCCCACTGACTCATTAGTTAAATTTTCTGGGGGGAATTGCCGATATATATTTATAGTCGTTTAACGCGTTACAGCAATCCATTAACGGGATTTGCGTATACAGGAAGCATCCAAACCATCAGGGCGGTAATACCGACGATGCTGGTCATAAGGATGCCGATATATTAGCTTCGTAGTTGCACGCAGTAACAGATACATGTGCAGCATGGCGAAGCACGCGTTTTGTATATTTTCAGAGGTTTTGAGGTCATTGAATGGACAGTTTATAGCCACTATGGATTCTTAACAGTTCGTGATACCTATATGGCAGTATTAATAATATGACAAAAAAAAGTATATGTGATCAAAAAAAATTAATAGAAGAATTGCTCAATAAGATGCTTCTGGATGAAGCATATGAGCAGATCCTTGCTTATGAACAGATGGCTCCTGCCGATATGGAATTGCTATCGTATAGGTACATATATTATTTATATTTAGGAGATGCAGATAAGGCACTCGAATATGCAAAAGAAGGAGTAAGAAAATATCCTACGAGTGCAGATATGTACTACAATCTTGCGTCTGCTTATGAAATGTGTGGAGATATCATACAGGCTTATGTATGCTACACGAAGTCATATAATCTTAATGTGGTTTTGTATCATAAGGACGATATTCAATCGGATGAAACAGATAACGATTCTGAATTGTCCCACTTTATTGTAGAATTAAAGGAACACATCCAAGAACTTGGTGTCGAGCTTAAGCATTTACGTGCCAATACAGAAGATGAAGAAGTAAAAAGGCAGATAAACGACTTGATGAAGCTTGAAGAGTCAGGAATGAAGCAGTGTATAAGAAATACGCTTCTCTGCGGTTCGGAATGTGCTATTGGGAGCTATTATTTTATAAGCTATAAAGACAAAATGTATGTTGCTGATTATAGGATGCAGTCGGCATTTAGATTTGTTCCGGATGACAGATACAATACCTTTGAAATGGCGGCTGAGTTACGATATGTGAATAAGGGAACAGAATATACACTGCCCGCTGATATGCCGGGGGCAGAATATCTTCTCCCGATTGCAGTCGAGAATGAATTCACATCACATGAATTCAGACAGGGGGACAGGAGTAATACAATACTTCAGACAAACTCACATCATTTCAATTACTACAGAGTGGCACAAGGGGCTCACGTAGAATCGAGAGGTTTAAGCTATTATGGCGAACCTATACGTATGGGACATAGCCCGAATAGGAAAAAGCTGGTTATCAGCCTATTTGTGGATGGTATGTCTCAGACCGCGATAAGCAATATGAAGGAAGTAATGCCGTATACTTGGAAGTTTTTTTCAAACGGTGGAGTAATATGCACGAATGTACACAGCACAGCGGAGTGGACATACCCCAGTGTGGCTGCATTTAATTCGGGACTATATACTTCTAATCATATGCTGTTTCATCCGGATGCGGACACGATGCTTCCAACGGACATTACGCTTCTGGCAGAGTACTATAAACAGGCAGGATATTTTACTTCAAGGATTGGGGGGAACTGGCGTATTACTCCCAATTATGGATTTGGAAGAGGCTTTGATCAGATCATATACAGGAGCCAGTATTGCGGTTTCAGACTGGATGAGATAATGGGTACAGTTATCGACCATATTTATGCATTTGAGGATACGGATCAGTTCCTGGCAATAGATATGATCGATCTACATAACGTAGCTGATTATTTTGATCTGCCGTTATCAGCTCAGACCAGGCTACCTATTAATGTACGTGATATCGAGTCTACGGATGATACATCAGTTCAACAGAAATACAATCCCGAGAAGATTTATACCTATAAGGTTATGCTTGGCTGTGTGGATAGACAACTGAAGACTTTGTATGATTATATAGATAGTAATTATAACAAGGATGAAGTTGTTATAGCACTTTTTTCCGATCACGGACAGGGATATTTAGTACCGAAGGAAGGCTTCTTTCTTGGACGCGAGAGGACTAATGTAGCATTTATGCTGAAGAGTGGAGTACAATCAGATAACATATTCTGTGATGAACTTATATCAGGTACGGACTATACATCCATAATGTGTAATCTATCGGGAATCCAAATGCATAACGAAAATATAGATGGAGGACTTCCTCGATTTTTGGGTGGGACAGGGCATGAATACATAATCAGTGAAAGCCTGCACCCACATCAACATTACAGATCTGTATTATACACGGATCAATATATGGTATATTTTGAGAATCCTGTGTCTGTTGGCCATGACGGAAGATTTTCGCTCGGTGACTATAGTATTGATGTATATGACAAAAGTACTAATAAGATCGTTGAAGATAATAAGATATTGGATAAATATCTTGATATTATCCTGAAGCATATTGAGGGGTTGATAATCTATGGGTAATATGAAAGCTCTTATTTTGAATTCAGGAATGGGAACACGGATGGGGGCACTGGCAGCTAATCAGCCTAAGTGCTTTACCGAGATTTCTCCAACCGAAACCATTATCTCTAGGCAGTTAAGACAGCTTGAGGATGTTGGTATAAGAGAAGTCGTTATTACCACAGGGCCATTTGAAGAAGTTCTGATGGAATATTGAAAAAACCTTGATCTGGACCTAAATCTGATTTTTGTAAATAACAAAGAATACAAGGAAACAAACTATATATACAGTATTTATAACGCAAGAGAGTATCTTGATGATGACATTATCATGATGCATGGAGACCTTGTATGTGACAATGAGGTACTTGATAAAGTCTTGACGTCTGAAAAGTCCATAATGACTGTAAGCAGTACTGTTCCGCTTCCGGAGAAGGATTTCAAAGCCGTAATAAAAGACGGGAAGATAAAAAAAATAGGTATTGAGTTTTTTGACAGTGCACTTGCTGCGCAGCCTCTTTATAAGCTCCTGAAACCTGACTGGCATCACTGGCTTAACAATATAGAATCATATTGTGTGAATGGAAATGTGAAGTGTTATGCAGAGAACGCATTTAATGAAGTATCGGATGTATGCAGGATATATCCATTGGATATTATGGATTCCCTCTGCAATGAGATAGATACTCCTGAAGATATGGTTAAGGTATCAGAACGGGTTAAGGAAGTAAACAACCGATCGGTTTATATGTGCTTTTCATCCGACATTCTCCATTCAGGCCATATGAGGATAATTAAAAGGGCTTCCAGACTTGGCCGGCTGACTGTCGGAATTCTGTCAGATGAAGCGATTGCAGCATTTAAACGCTACCCGCTGGTACCGTTTAGGCAGCGCTGCAGCCTTCTTAAGAATATTAAGGGAGTAGAGTCCGTTGTTGAACAAAGTACGCTTTCCTATAAGGATATCCTGACTGATCTTAAACCGGATATAGTCGTTCATGGAGACAACTGGAAGTCGGGATTTCAGAAACCCATAAGAGAAGAAGTAATAGGGGTTTTGGATTCTTATGGAGGAAGACTGGTAGAGTTTCCATACACCAGATCACCGGAACTTGATGAGATTGAGAAACAGAGCCGAAAAGAACTCTCCCTTCCTGATAACAGGCGAGGCCGGCTGAGAAGGCTTCTTGGAATCAAGGGTCTTGTTACCATTATGGAAGCGCATGACGGATTGACAGGACTTATAGTTGAGAATACTGTTGTTAGAGAAGAAGGCAAGACATATCAGTTTGATGGTATGTGGATAAGCTCATTATGTGATTCTACAGCAAAAGGAAAGCCGGATATAGAGCTTGTAGATATGACCAGTCGTTTCAGAACCATAGAGGATATTACGGAAGTAACAACTAAACCGATCATATTTGATGGTGATACCGGAGGACTTGCCGAGCACTTCTGTTATACCGTTAGAAGTCTTGAGAGACTCGGAGTTAGTGCAGTCATTATAGAAGATAAAAAGGGACTTAAGAAGAACAGTCTGTTTGGTACCGAGGTAGAGCAGACCCAGGATGATCCGGAATCTTTCTGCGCAAAAATTAGGGCCGGGAAAAATGCGCAGAAATCAAAGGAGTTTATGATAATAGCCCGCATAGAGAGTCTCATTATTGAACAGGGCATGGAAGATGCCTTAAAAAGAGCCCAAGCATATGTTAATGCGGGAGCTGACGGTATCATGATTCACAGCCGAAGGAAGGAACCTGATGAAATATTTGAATTCGTTGAGAAGTTCCGCAGGGAAGATCCTGTTACGCCAATCGTAGTGGTACCAACATCCTTCAACTCGGTGACGGAAGAAGAGTTTAAGGAAAGGGAAGTAAATATCGTAATCTATGCCAACCAGCTCATGAGAGCAACAGTACCTGCAATTCAGGAAACGGCAGAGTGTATCTTAAGACATCACAGGGCTATGGAAGCCGATGAAAAACTCATGTCATTCAAGGAAATAATACGTCTTATCCCCGAGGAAATGTAATGGAAGAAAGCAAGAAGCAGAAATTACTTTATGATGTTTCTGAGCTTGAGGATTACATAGCTGAATTTGAGAATGTTTTTCTGGTATGCGGAGATTCTTCCCTAAAACACTGTGCCGGATCTGTAATACAGGCGTTTGAAAGATCCGGTACCGGCTATGTTCGTTTTGGCAATTTTACACCTAATCCCGATACAAAAGAGCTTGATGAAGCGTTAAAGCTGTTTGGGAGCAGGCGTTTCGATGCGATCGTGGCGATCGGCGGTGGATCCGCAATGGATATAGCCAAATGTATAAAGTTTTCTATAGGTGATATACCATTACTAGCCATGCCGACAACAGCAGGTTCCGGTTCTGAAGCGACGACATTTGCCGTCATATATAAGAATGGAATAAAACAATCCATAGAAAGCAACAAAATCATTCCTGATATAGTATATTTTGACAGCAGTGTACTAAGGACCCTGCCGCTTTATCAAAAAAAATCAACCATATTGGATGCTTTGTGCCACTGTATTGAATCATACTGGTCTGTGAACAGTACAGATGAAAGCAAAGTATACGCCAAAGAAGGAATGAAGCTTATCCTTAGCAATATTGAAGCTTATATATCGGGCGATGATGATGCAAATCCTGTGCTGCAGAAGGCTTCATATCTTGCCGGAATGGCGATCAATATATCAAAACAACTGCAGGACATGCTATGAGTTATAGAATCACTAGACTTTACGGATGTGCTCATGGACATGCAGTGGCGTTATGTATTAGAAAGCTATGGCCATGGATGATTGACAATACAGATAAATGTATGGACCCAAGAGGTAGCGTATATTTATCAGAAGTATTTAATGAACTTAGCGACATCATGGGGTGCAGTAATAATCATGAAGCCGCGCAGAGTTTTGCGGAGATATTCGACAAACTAGATTTGGAAATTCCTGTGATGAAAAAGGGAGATTCGGATGATCTTGTTAATTCAGTAAATATTGATCGGATGAAAAACAATCCCATTGGATTGTCGAAGAGCGACATAGAATATCTGTACCGGCAGATATTGAAGGAAAAGTGAAATGAAGGTTGAAGAATTCGTAGGTATTATAGGTCTTGATTATTACGCCGGTGTTCCGGACAGCCAATTAAAAGCATTGTGTGATTATCTGCTGAACACATACGGAACAGATGGAAAGCATCATATTATAGCTGCAAACGAAGGAAATGCAGTGGGATTGGCAGCAGGATACCACCTTGCAACCGGAAAAGTACCGGTGGTCTATATGCAGAACAGTGGGGAGGGAAATGTTATCAATCCCCTTGCCTCGTTACTTAATGAAAAGGTTTATGCCATTCCGTGCCTCTTTATCATTGGATGGCGCGGAGAACCAGGCGCACATGATGAGCCGCAGCATGTTTTTCAGGGAGAGATCACATGTAAGCTTTTGGAAGATATGGGTGTGGAATATGCCATTGTGGGTAGGGATTCAACACATAGAGATATTGAAGAATATATGAAACATTTTCATGAAGTCTTTTCAGAGGGAATACAGGCTGCATTTGTTGTCCGTAAGGGTGCGCTTGAATATGGTGTGAAGGCTGAATATACAAATATGAACCTGCTGACCAGAGAAGAGGTTATCGAACATATCGTATCAAAATCAGGCGATGATCTTGTTATTTCAACTACAGGAAAAACAAGCCGCGAGTTGTTTGAGGTTCGTGAAAGAAACGGTGAACCTCATGATAAGGATTTCCTAACGGTAGGCTCTATGGGTCACTGCAGTTCAATTGCTTTGGGCGTGGCCTTGAATAAGCCGAATAGAAGAGTATGGTGTATTGATGGTGACGGAGCAGCCTTGATGCATCTGGGAGCAATGCCTGTGATAGCAAGTTGTAATCCCAAAAACCTGATCCACATAGTTATAAATAATGGTGCCCATGAAACGGTAGGAGGACAGCCTACGGTTATGAAAGATATAAGTATCTGTGACATAGCGAGGAGCTGTGGTTATCCGTATGCTGTATGCGTGAGTGATCAAGACTCAATTGATACTGAATTAGCATCAGCGATAAAGCGTAATGAACTCACTCTTATTGAAGTAAAATGCAGGACCGGTGCACGTGAGAATCTGGGGCGTCCAACAATTTCTCCCATTGAAAATAAGATTGATTTTATGAAGTATTTTGATGCATGAATTCATAGAGTAAGGTTGAAAAATATTTAGGTAAATATCCCTAGAACCGATGTATGTGTAGGAATCTTGATGCAGTGAGGTACATTGATTTGCTGAGGAAAATATTATACTTACATCATCCTTGCTGGTTACTTCAGAACGCCCGAAAATGCATCTATAAGGGTTACTTGCATAAGCTAGTGTGTAAGGAGACATGAACCAATGTGAAAGTCTATCTACTTGTTAATATAAGGATATACATTAATAGCTATGGATAAGCGTGGATGAATCAGATTTACAAGGGGCGCATTAGGGAAAGCCATATGTACGGATCTGTGATGAGTGCGATCATTAATGAGTGAGGCTACCTTGATTGAATAGAATTGGGAGAGAAAATTATTGTGAAGCCATTTCTTTTGTATTTGATAGGAATTAGTGGTAGTGGAAAGACTACTATTGGATCTAGATTAGATGAATATTTTAAGGATAATGAAGACAGAAAAGTCCAATTTATAGATGGGGATGATATAAGAGCAAAGTTTGGTGGAATGTTCGGATACACCAAGGAAGAGCGGATGAAGTGTAATCAAGCTACAAGGACGGTTGCAGAATATCTTCTTGAAAATGGAATCTCTGTAATACTCACGGGAGTCGTTGCATATGAGGAGATGAGGAATCAAATTAGACAACAGTTTGGTGATAGATATATCCAATGCTATGTCAAGTGCTCTCTAGAGGAATGTATGCGACGTGACCCCAAAGGATACTATAAGAGGTTTAAAGAGGGAAGTATGAGTAATCTAAATGGAGCGAATGATACATATGAGATCCCGTTACATAATGAAATTATTGTTGATACAGAAAAGCTTTCTGTAGAAGAGTCTGTAAGGAATATTCTGGAGTACCTTTTCAATGAGATATTTGAATAAAAGATTAGAATTAAGCTTATCTTGAACATAAACGGTTTCGTGGTCTTACAGTAAAAGGTACATACCTTTCTGCCTCAATCTATTGTCTATCAAATTGAAAAGCGAATGGTTAGTTGGTTGTGGGAAATATTTATTCAACCTGACGCATAGTATAGATTTCCAGAAGTATTCAAACATGAATCCCCACCAAAAAAAATTATAAACTCAGTATCGCTATAGGACTTGAGAAAAAGTCAAGGAGGTAAAATCAGTAATGCATATAGATGAAACATATCACACAATGCATGACATAGAAATTGAAGATGTGGAATTTGTAGATGGTGAATTGTTTTTTTTCTCTAAAAAAAACAATTCATTTTGTAAAAAAGGAAAAAATGGTGAAGTAATTAGAATAGCCTCAATACCCAATGAACCATTGGATGGGTATAGATTGTATGCATCCATGGAGTATTGGAATAGACATATTTACTTAATTCCGTTTTCTGCAAATTCAATAGTTATTTACAACATCGATGATGGAACAATGAAGTTCATATCGCTAAGTAAAGAGTTAATGTCTAGTAGTTTTAGATTCCGTGCATGTAAATTGATTAATAAAAAGCTGTATTTATTTTCACTCTATACTGCCTCTATATATTCGCTTGACTTAATTAGTAATACATTTTTTATGGAAGCCAATATAGACAAAAGCTTGATTGGTGAAGCTATTTTTGATAAAAACGAAATATTCTTTTCACAGCAGGTGGCAGTATTGGGTAATAAGATCTATGCACCTTTGGCTAATGCTAATGGTTTGGTTGTTTTTGATATAAATACTAGAGACAGTGAGTTTATACAACTGGATAAAGAAGCAAGGGGATATTCCGGGATTGCCATCAAGGACAATGACTTATTTCTTGGGGCCAGGGGGAAAAATGGAAAATGTGCGATATGGAATATAAATGACAGAAACTTGGAATACTTAGATATTGATGTTAGAGATGTATCCGGAGTCTATTTGATGATGGATAAACCTGTTTATTTAAGTGCATGGGATTATTCCTTTGTAAAAATGATTGATGATAAGATATTCATGTTTGATGTGAGAAAAAAACACCTTATATACAAGCAGGGAAATAATGAAAGTATTATTTCGACGAGAATAAAATTATTTAATAGAGACTTGCATGAATACGTACATCATGGTTCGACGCTAAACGAGGGCCAGTTGATATCACTTGAAGAATTTCTTATAGGAGTATTATAAAAGAGATACAATGGATATTGAGAAACGAATTAATGAAATAATAAAGGAATGTCCAATATTTCCAGAATATTATAGTATTTTAGAGTGCAAAAAAAGAGAGGATTACATTCTGGATTATCTTAAATCCTTGAGCGGAAAAATTTTTTTTATTGCTAATACGGTTCATGATATTAATGAGATTGTGATAAAAAATGGCTTTAGGGAATCAGACTATATTATAGTAGAGGATGACACATCTGAGAAGGAAATTGAAACAAAGCGTGAATATGAAAACATAGTTTATATCTCATATACTCAGCAAAACAAGTGGATTGAGTTCTTTAGCGTTATTTTTCCAGGGAAGAAAATACTTAATCTTTATGAAATGTTAAAGAATGCAGGGTTTAGCTGCTCACATGAGTATTATGAACGACATGAAATAGTAAGAGACCCTTATGCCAATATTAATCGTTTGAAACATATGATTGATGTTGAAGATTATGATAAATATATTTGGTTGCAGAAAATAATTTATTTATATCTTGAAATAAGAGACTTTTGCTTTGCATTCAAATATATGAACAAGTATATAGATGCTAAATTAAAAGCTTATGAAGAAGTAGAGATCTTAAGAGATAGATTAAGTGCTTTCATAGATGAGATTAAACAGAATATTTTGATTCAGAATGGATCGATGGCAATGATTTGGATTGATTCGATTCAGCATGATGAGGCAGAGATGATGCCATTTATAAGTAAAGAAATGAACAATTCTCTGTGCTTTGATCGCGCGTATACGGTCACTCCATATACAGTGCCCACTTACTTTACGTTGTTCTGTCAAAGGAAAAGTGTTCAAGATGGTTATAACACCTATAGAAAACAAATGATAAGTGATGACAACAGCACTGTTATGAGAATGCTTCATGAAAATGGTTATTTGTTTCTACGTCATGGAGTTGCACTAGGGCTGTTTAAAAATGATAATTGCCCATATGGAGAATTAAAACAAACAGAGTACGATGATGATACAGAAGTACGTGAGAATATAAAAATAAAAAAATACAAATCATATGACTATGCAGAAGATATATGTCCGGTTATTTTATGGAACTGTCTGCGCGATTTAGTAAGCGGAAATAAGGTCTTTACGCTTGGACATATTGTGGTTGAGACACATTCACCGTATATTAGCGGCAATTATAGTGGAGAGTACATTAACGATACGTCGCAACCAAACATTAATCAGATTGATTCATCAAGAGAATATGTGGATAAACAAATGGAGTTCTACTCAGGAGTATGGGGTGAGAATATCAAATCTATCGTTCTTAGTGATCATGGGAAAAGTGTCAAATTAAAGTCGGGTAAAGTGCTAAATGACCTGACACATACTTTCTTATTTGTTAAGGGGCCCGGGATAAAAAAAAGACGGTTCGGGGGGTTGTTTAGCTATGTTGATTTTGATAAGTTGATCAAATTGTTGATTAGTGAAAAAACTGACGATGTGGAAACTCTTGCTCGGGATTATGTTGAAATAGAAGATTATGATAGATATGGGGTTATTTTGGTGCCAATTCTCGAAGAGGAAAATGTGAACCTTGAGAAAAAGACTTTACTTGGATATAGGGGTGTAAGAGTAGGCGATGATACATTCATCCGAAGAAGTGACGGAAAATGCTACTTTTATAAAGAAAATCAGTCTTTAAACCTGTACGGCTTAGTAGACCAAAAGAATTACGACAGACTGGATAAATTGACGGGGATATATCATGTGGATTTAGCTGATAGTATGTTTACATATACAAAAGTGATGTTAAATGCTATAGCCCGACACGATGATGAAACACATCAAAGGCAACAGCTTGCAATCGGATTGTTGGATAAACTCTTTAAATCGTTTGATTCGAACGAAGTGATTGCATTAAGGCCTTCATGCGAGACTACATACGAGATTTTGAGAAAACATGGCGATAGAATCAATGTAAAGTACATTGTAGATAATAAATATGATCCTGAAATAGCGCAACTCCTGGAAAATGAATTAGGTCTCAAATACATTTCTGAATCTGAGTTAAGTGTATATGAGGATATCAATATAATACTAATTACATCATATAATTATCACGATGAAATATATGAGAAAATGGCGAATATGAATAATGTCACAGCTTATGATATCTATAAGTATTTGGCGGGAGAAGGAGTCGAATTAGACGAAGAGTATTTATCGGATAAATTGAATGCAAGATATTTGAGAGAAGAGTATGAGAGAAGCATTAATGGATGAACATAATAATATAAGGAATTTTGATGATTACTATATATTGAGAAAAGAACTCAATAGCAAACATATCTATGTTAATGGCTGCGATAATAAAGCAGGAGCACTTTATAATATTTGCTTAAATAAAAATATATTTATATCAGGGTTTATAAGTGAGGAATTAGATGGTAGATTTCTTGGAAAAATAATACTTAAGCCCGGAAATCTTCCTGAAAATGGTGTTTCGGTATCTGATATTTCTGAATTACTAGATTTCTATCCCGGAAACAAAAAAAGAATTATCATTTATGGAGCTGGTAGATTAGGCGCATCGATATTAAGGTATTTGCTGCCACACAATGAAAATAGGATTACTATAGTTGATACATACAAGGCAGGACAAATTATTAGTGGTATTGAGGTACAGTCACCTATTTATGTCAAAAAGCATTTAGGTAACTGTGTTGTAATCATAGCAATGAACGATTATTTTCAGGTTTATGAATATATTAAAACTATTGGATTTAAAGAAGAGGATATATATGTATTAAGATTTGACATCAGTTTCTATGAGAATTTTGTGTATCTGGGAGGGCTGAACAGTAATTTCATAACCATGTATGAGATTAATTACTTAACTCAGTTGCATGTTTTAAAGTTTTTTTTGTTATATGGGGAATATTTTGAAAAAGTAGAAGAGATATTGAAAAATTTGGAAATAAATATATCTGGAATATTAGCCCTTAGTAATGAAAAGATTCCAGATGGCTTAGATTATATACAGATTGAGGATTTATTATACGAGAATGATTTTGTTGTTCTTTGCGGAAAAAAAGGTGACATTCTTAGAAAGGAAATGAAACTTCTTGATTTAAATGATGATTGTATCGAGTGCTTATATTCGGTACCAATGGATTGTAGATTCTTAAATACGGCTGCATTGGAAGTAAATGTTGGCCCAAGCTATAAATCACAAAACTCGTATGCAGGGATTACGAGATATGGAGAAGGGACAAGAAAAATATTCATAACAGGAGGGAGTACAACAGACGATACATTATATAGATTTAAATCATGGCCGGAATTCTTTTTCCAGAGTATTAGAAGTAATGAAACGGTGTCAGTATATAATGCTGGTGTTTGGGGGTATTATTCTGCTCAAGAGCTGTATAGGGTAATACAGGATGCGATTCCGTTAGGCTGCGATATGGTGATATCATTTACTGGTATAAATGATATGTTGGGACGAAAGAGAGCACCCTATGCGAATGACTATGAAACTATTATTAATAGATTTGCGTCCATGCATATGAAGAGTAATGAACATGCGGATGCAAGCATATTTGCAGGTGTTGAGGTGTTTGAAGGCGTACCATATTCAGAAGAGAGTTATTTTGATATATGGTTAAACAATATTCTTTTTATGGAGGCAATATGTAGGTGCAAGGGAGTGAGATACTATGCTTTTTTGCAACCATCGCCTTTTTCGCAGATAGGTGTCAGTTTAAGAGAACAGTATATAGTAAAAGCATGTTCTATCAATAAATATGAGGAGAATAAACGACAGTGCGAGATATTTAGAAAACAAATAAAGATAATAGAAAAAAAGTATAACTTTATATTTGATTTATCTGATATTTTTGATGGTATGAATAATAGTTATGTGGATAATTGTCACGTTTATGAAAGTGGAAATGAGATTATAGCAAATAATATACTGAATCATCTTAGATCTGTAGGAGAAGATATATGAATATCCTTGGAGTGTCTGCACTGTATCATGATTCTAGCGCTACATTGGTTCGTGATGGGTGTGTAATTGCTGCTGTGCAGGAGGAACGCTTTTCCAGAATAAAACATGATAAGAATATTCCCTATAATGCAATAAAGTATTGTCTGGCTGAAGGCGCTATTGATATAAATCAAGTCGATGCGATAATTTATTACGACAACCCAATATTAACTCTAGACAGATATTTAATGAATATATATTATTCCGGAAATGACAATGAAGAATTATTAGCATCTATAGATTCTGTGTTACAGGATAAAGTGTGGATTCATAAAAGAATTCAAAATCTTTTTATAAGTAAAATGGGGTCTGGGAAGGAACAAATCGATTTTCTGGTGTTAGATCATCATATGTCTCACGCAGCATCTGCTTTTTATCCTTCTCCTTTTAATGATGCCATTATTCTGACAGTAGATGGTGTTGGTGAATGGGAGACTACAACAATTGGCGTAGGAAGTGGAGCAGATATAAAAATCCTTGAGTCGTTACATTATCCACATTCATTGGGCTTGATGTATAGCGCATTTACTTATTATTGTGGATTTAAAGTAAATTCAGGGGATTACAAATTTATGGGATTAGCTCCTTATGGTGAACCTGTATACTATGAATTGATTAAAGAGATAATAATAAATGTTAAGGAGGACGGCTCATTCAGGCTAAATCTTGAATACTTTGACTTCCAGCATGCAAGAACTATGGTGAGTAAAAAGTTTGAAGTACTATTTGGCGGTCCGAGAAGAAAACCGGAATCTAGAATAACCCAAAAAGAAATGGATATAGCGGCATCGGTTCAGAAGATAACAGAAGAAATACTTATAAAAATAGTACACTATGCAAAGAAAAAATATGGATCTACAACAGAAAATTTATGTCTTGCTGGAGGGGTTGCATTAAACTGTGTAGCCAACGGGAAAATATACAATGAGAAAATATTCAATAATATATGGATTCAACCAGCTGCAGGTGATGCGGGAGGCTCATTGGGGGCTGCTCTTTATGCCTGGTATCATTATGACCATGTGAGCAAGAGAATTTACATGAATGCTATGAGAAATAGAGATTGTAGCCTGAATGTCCAATTGGGCAGCAATCTTGGAAATAGTTATAACGAACGTGAAATTAAGGAATTTCTTAATGCTAATGACTATACATATGAAAAAAGTTCGTATCCAGAGGTATGCAAGACAATTGCAAATCTACTTGCTGATAATAAAATAATAGGGCTTTTTCATGGCAGAATGGAATTTGGCCCAAGAGCACTTGGGAATAGGAGTATAATAGCCAATCCCTGTTCAGAGGAAATGCAAGTTAAACTGAATATGAAAATCAAATATAGGGAATCTTTTAGACCATTTGCACCATCAGTTATACGAGAGAAGGTATCCGACTATTTTGAGTTTGAAGATGATAGCCCGTATATGCTTATTGTTCAGGATGTCGTTAAAAGTCGTAGGATTAAACAAGATATTATAAAAGAACTTAGAGATAATAATTATGATATGCTGAAGGTTGTCAGGAAAAAACGCTCAGATATTCCAGCCGTTACGCATGTGGACTATAGTGCGAGAATCCAAACAGTAAAAAAAGCAGATAACGAGTACTATTATACTGTATTAGAGGAGTTTGAGAAACTAACAGGATGTGCTGTTGTTGTTAATACGTCATTTAATGTAAGGGGTGAACCTATAGTTTGTTCATTAAAAGATGCATATAACTGTTTTATGAGAACTGATATGGACGTTCTTGTGTTAGAAAACTATATTTTGTACAAGAAGGATCAGAAGAACTGGAAGGAAAGTGAGAATTGGAAGTCTAAATATATGTTAGATTAGGTGCTGATGGGGGTATTGGTTTATGTCAAATAAACTTGAAAAAGAAATAGAAGATATAAAATTATGGTCAAATGAAAGCAAAACGTCTTTTGACTCCATTTCATTTGCGGTTGACTCTTATTGGATAGTTAAACAAGGAGATTATAATTATTGCAATAAATATGAGTTTAATTCTCTTTCAGAATTAAAAAGACTCCTTGAGGAAACGTTTGTGCATAGCGAACTTGATGAGATTATAAAAGCTATTTACGTATCGATAATGAAAAGTAGACCGGTTAATAATTTGGAAATAAATGATGCGAGTGATGATGCTGAGCTGCCTGATTACATTTATGCAATGCAATAGCTATTTGAATATCTTTAAAAATCAATCTATAAATTGTGGATGGATCGGTGTATGATTAGGGATTTTGTTTACAAGTCGAATATGAAAACAATAATACTGGTAGGTGATGGTGATGACTGTAAAAAAATTCAACAAGGGATGAAGAATATATATCCCGTATTGAATTATATGATTTGCGACAGGAAGTATGTCAAATCAAAAGAGAAAAGACTTATAAACTATACACATATTGAGAGGTATAGGGAAGCAGAGTTTATTATATCAAGCAGTAAGTTTTCTATTGAGATTTATAAGGAATTGATACAACATGGGATTGCGGAAAATCATATATTTACTGCAATGAATTTGTATAATTCTGCATTTGTTGTTAACAATTCAAAACTGTCTTATTTGTATGAGAAAATTAATTATTCTAGAGAAATAAGGAAATTATATGCCCATTTATATAATGGGTGGGAAGTTTTAAGCATGGATTTGCTTATAACGGAGCGATGTACTCTTAACTGTAGATATTGTTGTGCGCTCATTCCGGAATACATTAATCCCCAAAATTACAATGCGGAAGAAATTGTTAAAGGACTTGATAATCTTCTTGAATCAGGATGTTATTTAGGAACGCTATCTCTTATAGGGGGTGAGCCATTACTTAATCAAAATGCTATATGTGATATTTTGCGTCATTTTAAAGATAATGAGCATATATTAACATTTCAAATTATTACAAATGGAACAATTATGCCATCGGATGAGTTATTAGAAATAATGAGAGATGTAAAACGCTCATATGTTATCTTCAGTAACTATGGAGATTTATCACGAAAAATGGAGGATGCTTCTGCAAAATTCCAAGAATACGGCATACAAGTGGCTATTGAAGAAGATGATGACATCAGTGCGGACGCTAACAATCTATGGCTTGACTATGGAACAGTAGAAAACTATTGTCATTCGCCGGAATCACTTCAGAAAATGTTTGACAGATGCCTTGATGCTAAATTTTGCTTCTCGATTTTAAAAAATAAGTTGTATATATGTAACAGAATTGCTCATGGAGTAAATTTAGGATTAATTCCAGCCGAGGGGTATCGTACGGAGTTTAATCTTGTTGATTTGGAGATGTACAAAGGAGATCTACATCTCTTGAGAGAAAAATGCATGGTTTTTTTGTATGGAAATAGGGCACCATATGGATGTATGTATTGCAATAGGGGGGCTGGCCTTTTGGGAGCCAGGGCAGAGCAAAAGAAACGGACGGGAGTAAAATAGTAAAATGGATGCTGAAAAACTGATTTGTGATATATTGAATAAATATTATATTCCTAAGGATGACAGCATCGTTAGCGAGAAGTTAAAATCTTATGCTAGCGATGGCGTAGAAGGGAAAGCGTTTTATGATGAGTGCTTGAAGTTCGTTGCCATATATTGGCTAAAAAAAATACTTGAGACTGAAACGGATAGAAAACTAGTTGAAAAAGCAATACTTCAGATAATTGTTCTATATCTGGAGTTAAGAGATTTTGTTAATGCTTTTTATTATATGGAAATATATGTTGGAAGCAGATATTCAGAGGCTGACAGAATAAACAGATGCAGGAGCGAACTGGAAGATGCATTGAGATCAATATCTGATTATGCTAAGAAAAAGAATCAAAATAATATTATCTTATATTTGCTTGATGCGCTTGATTATATTGATTATCATAATATTTCTTTTCTTGATAAAAGAAGCAAGGACTGTTTGGTACTTGATTATTCCTTTACAGTCACACCTTATACGAGCAGCTCTATTCGGAGTATGTTTTGTCATGAAAAGGTTATAGAAAATGAGTTCTATAAAAAGGGATTAATGGACGAGAATAATAGCATTTTGCTTAGTGAGTTAAAGAAAAGAAACTATGATTTTTTATATTTATCTCCCGAAAACAAATACTTATTTGCGGATAAATATGCAACTAAAAAAGGTAGGGCGGTCTCAGCATCGCTTTTAAACTGGATGTTGATTCGGGAAATCTGTGATGCTCAAAGACCTACTGTGTTTTTGTGTCATGAAATTTACTCCACACATCCACCTTTTATCGGAGGAACTTATAAAGGTGATGAACCAATAATGATACAGGGCTATGATTACAGATCGGCATTTCAGAAAAAAAGCGGACATGAGTACATATCAGGTCAAATGGAATTTCTATATACAGTGATTGATGATTCTAAAATTGATGTTTATATGTCAGATCATGGAGGGGCAGCTAATAATGCTGACAAATACCATACTACTTTTATGGTAAGAAATGGTAAACTTAGCGGAAATGAAAACAGACTATTCAGTTATTATGATTTCTCACAGTTGATATGTGCGCTCATTGACGATTCTAGGGAGGAGTATAATAAAGCATTTAGTGATTTGTATGTTTCGATAGAAGATGAAGATTACTACAATTATAGCAGATATGTAAATTCCGTTGTGTGGGGCTTTTGTGATTTGAATTTTTTGATGGCATATCGAGGAGTACACACGAAGGATGGTGTATATTTAAAAAGACGTGATGGAAAGACGTTTTATCACAGAGTTACACGTAATGGGATGCTAAACTCTGAAAATTTAATAAATGAAATGCCCTTTGAAGAAAAAGCTAAACTTGACAAAGCGGCTGGAGACTTTTTCGCTGATATGAATAACGATCATCTAAAGTGGGCAAAGGTGGTTTATGAATATGCTGTGCCTAACTATCGTAAACGAATTAAAGAAATAAGAAATAAATTAACTAAGACTCTGAAACAGCTATTATCCTCAAATAAAGTTGCGATAAGAGGTGGGGGAAAACATACAGAAGAATTATTAAAACTGATTAATGGATATAGCAATATAGTTTGTATAATTGATAATAATAAAACGGGAGATATAAATGGCATTCCAATTTGTGCTGAGAAAGATATCCATCAATACTTATATGATTTTATCCTTATTTCTTCTTATAAATTCAGAAATGAATTTATAAAAGGGTGCAGACAGTATTGCAAATCGGATCAGATAATAGATCTTTATTATAAACTAGAAGAAAGAGGCTATAATATCCATCAGAACTTTTTCGGAGATGAGAAGATTGAAGTTTGTGATTTTTATGGTTCTCCAGAAGCTGATCAGATGAAAAGGGACATTATTAAACAGATGGAGAATATGAAAGAATATGAAAAAAATATTAACTCTATATTATCATAGGGTGACGGAATATGACAGAGATATAAATTTGCTTGCAGTAACTCCTGATAATTTTAGGCGGCAGATTATGTGGCTTAAGGATAATTATCAAATTATTAGAGCTGAAGATTCCTGGACGGACAAGAACGGTGAGGCTGTATGCATTACTTTTGATGATGGTTATGTTGATAATTTGGTAAATGCTGTCCCCATCTTAGAAGAACTACAAATTCCTGCCACTATATTTGTTTCTACACAAAGAATAAGAAATAAGGAACAGGTATGGTGGAATGAATTAGAAAATCTCCTTCTTGATGATGGAGACTATCCTGACGAATTCACATTTGATGATGAATTTTACGGATGTACATGGAGAACTGATTCATATAAAAAAAGGGAGAATTGCTATTATTCGTTGCACTTTCTTATGAAGAATTATTTGGATTATAAAACGAGGGAAAGTGCAATCGCACAATTAGAGATGTGGAATGGAAAAAGAACTTATAGGAATTATATTGTTAATCAAACCCAATGCGCTGCACTTTCAGAGTTTAGTTGTATAACAATAGGGGCACACACTGTAACGCATCCATCGCTCAAATCGATATCGGTTAAGGACCAGGAATTCGAAATTATTGAATCTATTAAAGATATAGAGAAAATAACCGGTAATAAGGTTTCGCTTTTTTCCTATCCATTTGGAACCCCAAATATAGACTATGATGAGAGAACTATCAACATTTTAAAAAAAACGGAAATAAAAAAAGCTTTTACTACTGGTTATGCTTTATGGGATGATAACTGCAATATGTATGAAATACCGAGACTGGTTGTCAGAGATTTAGAATTAAAGGGTTTTATTAATTATATAGGAGAATTATGGCATATATGAAAGAGGATATTTTGATTTATGGTGTTGGCGAAATGTACAAGAAATATAGTGCATTGATTAATAAACACTATAATATCGTATTGTATTTGGACGAGAAAAAAAACTCAGATGATAGCATAGAAGGTAGACGTATTTTTCATCCTAATGAAGCGGATTTGAATAAGTATTCTTCTAATAAAGTATTGATAATGACTGAAAAATACTATACGGACATTAGCGATAGCTTACTTAAATGTGGAGTGAGTCAGGGCAACATTGTTAACGGTGTAAAGATTTGCCGTGACTTATCCAGAAGGGAAGACTTGAAAAATGATCCATTAGCCAGACAATTGATTTCTATGCCATTATCCTCTATGAGCAGAAAGTTTGGGCTTGAAAGAGGTTCGGCAATTGACAGAATATATATAGAGCGATTCTTAAATCAACATAGAAATATTATTAGAGGTGATGTTATAGAGATAGCAGAGGATACATATACTAGAAAATATGGTTCGGAAATAAATAATGCCTATATTTTGCATGTTCAAAATATGGGAAATGGTGTTATTAAAGGAAATCTGGTGACTGGGGAGGGAATACGGGATAGGTTCGTAGATTGCGCAATTATAACTCAAACTCTTTCTTTTTTACCTGATCCTAAAAGAGCAATAATCAATCTGTATAGGATGTTAAAGGATGATGGCAATGCCTTAATAACAACAGCTGGCATTTCGCCATTATCTACATTTGATAATGACAGATGGGGGCATTTTTGGGGCTTTTATGAGCGGGGGATAGAGTCCTTATTTGCTTCGATAGAATTGAATTGCGACATTGATATTCAACCATATGGCAATGTGAAAATGGCAATGGGGTTCCTATATGGAATGTGTGCAGAGGATTATGTGGAAAAGGACTTTGAACAGGTGGATGAATTGTATCCACTTATTTATGGGATCAAAATGCACAAGAGGATATGCGACTAATGAGATACATTGGAAAGATTGAATATGATTATGAGCTTGGAAAGGATAGGTATTATATATATGGTATTGGCCATTTTGGTTCGTATATATACGAATATCTGAAAAATCATGATTTTCTTGATAGACTAGAGGGGTTTGTGGACAGCTATAGATCAGGCATAGAATATAACGGATATGAGGTGAAATGCTTGGATGAAGTTTTAGAATTTGAACCGCAGGCCTCATTTATCGTAGGAGGAAAGTATAAAAAAGAAATACTTGACATACTATATGGGATGAACATTAACAATATTCATATCATTTTAGAGTAGGGTGATCAGATGAGGATATTATACTTTCTCGCTCATCCCCACGGTATAGGAGGAGCAGCCAATGTACTTATAAAGCAAGCGCATTTAATGCAGAAGGATGGTCATGTTGTTAAGATGATCATACAAGATGATGAGAATGATAAACACAGTGATACATTTGACAAAGTATGTGATGAATACAAATTGGAACGCAAATCATGCTCGTACACTATTGCGGTTTGTATCGAAGATATTGACATTCTCAAGAGCTTGGATGATGTGAGGGTCGTATATGGTATTATTAAGTCCTTTGGCCCGGATTTGATTCATAGTATTCAAATCAATACAACAGTTGAGTTGATAGCCAGAGAAACTATGATACCGCATATTATGAGCGTTTATCCCGTTTCTAAGGGAATGTTTAATATTCCATGGATGAATATTTTTCCACGATTTCATATGGCAGACTCAGAGTTCTACTGCAAACAGTGGCGTGAAGGCTTGGGAATTACTAGTAAATGTGTGCGGATTAGTTATTGTAAACGGAGTATTTCCGAAAAAAACAAGGATCAAACTAATAGTGACAAGATATATATAATCTGTATTGGTGTACTAACATATAATAAAAACCAATTAGAGATTCTAAAGTTTATAAAAAAGTGCAAGGAAATCAATCAAAAGGTCCACCTTTCTATTCTAGGTGATGACAGAAACGAATATGGAGATATATGTAAAAAATATGTAATGGATAATGATATATCTGATATTGTTGATTTCTGCGGTGTAGTAATTGGGGTTGAAGAATATCTGAAAGAGTCAGATGTACTTATTCATGCCAGTAGGACAGAATCTTATCCTGGAGTGATGGTTGAAGCAATAGCAAATAGGATACCGGTATTAGTAACTCCTGTTGGCGGGATCAGTGAAACGATGACGAATGAGGAGAATTGCCTTTTCATTGATGGTTTTGAAGCTACAGATATTTTTGATGCATTCACTAGATTTATAAAACACAGAGAAACAGGGGAGCTGCAAAGTATTATAGATAAAGCTTATAAAACGTATCTTAACAATCATTTGGAAAGTATAGCAGAAGTTTCATTGAGAGATTATTATGAGTCTATGTTAGCTGATATTAACGGATTAAAACATTGTAATGAAACAGCATTATCTATTGAAAATACGTTCAAATCATACAGAGGTATTGTTAATAAATATGATGATGCCTATATTATTAGCCACATCTGGTTTGCTCACCATATAAATAAACAAATAAAGAGATTTGGTTATAAGACTGCAAAAATATGGGGAGCTGGAAAATATGGTAGAATAGCGCAAATATTTTGCAAGGATTTCTTGGATATTGAGTTGATCGGGGTATTAGATAAATACAAAAATGGCCAGATACAGGGTTATAAAATTGATAAACCAACTAAAGATAATATAAAAGAAGCAGATATACTTGTTGTGGCAATAGCTGATATGTGCATATGTTCAGAAATTGGTCAATATCTAGAAAAATCAGGAAGAGTGAGGAACAAGGATTACTATTTTCTTTTAAATGATCCGTGCATGGTTTTATAACTATGTATGCAAAGTGAACGAACAGTTGAGAAATGTGATTTTATCTGTAATTACAGTTACATACAATTGTAAATCAACTATTGAGAAGACCATCCAAAGTGTAATTTCACAGATGTCATGTGACATAGAATACATCATCATAGATGGGAACTCTACTGATGGGACTAAAGATGTTATCAGTAAATACTCAGAAAAACTATCTTATTGGATTAGTGAGAACGATGATGGGATTTATGATGCTATGAACAAGGGCGTAGTCGCTGCTAAAGGGGATTGGATAACTTTTCTAAATGGAAATGATTGGTATCTACCAGGAATACTTGAACGAACTATAGCCGTTTTGAAAACTATTAATAAATCAATTTGTTATGGCTATGTTAAAGCCATAAAAGATGGGAAAGATGACGGCTATATGGGTATTTCTGGCCCCACAGACATAGAAAGAATTCATTTTGGAAATCTATATTGTCATCAAGGATTGTTTATAAAAAGGTATTTGTTTGAAAAAATAGGTTTGTATGATACAAAGTACAAAGTCTATGCTGATCATGACTGGATAATAAAAGCACATGAAATTGGGTATGATCCTTACATAATGGGATTTGAAGTTGCTTATTTTTCATTAGGTGGAATCAGTTCACAAACTCAATTCGCAGATGAGGAGAGATCTGTAATAATCAGACATTGTAAAGAACACGATACCTTCCCTACTGAACTTGAGAAGTACCGTGGGAAGGCGGACTTTGAGATCATGATCAATAAATCGCCCGAACTTTTTTCGCCATTATTTAATATTGCAGGTAACGTATATCTGTGGGGTAATGGAAAGAATGGATTTGAATGTTATACACTAATAAATAAATTGAATCTATCCATTAAGAGCGTTGTTGTGTCAAAGCCAAAGGAGAGGATGTGGAATGGAGAGAAAGTAATATCTGCAGATTTATTCTTCAAAGAAATTTTACCAAGCGAGGAAACGGATTATAGAATTATTATAGCAACCATGAAATATGAAAAAGAAATATCTGAAATAATGAAAAATAAAGGTATTGATAGTTACAAGTATATTAAAATGACCGATATATATAAATGGGCATATGAGCACAATATATAAGTATGACATCATTGTATTTGATAAAACAGGGTCTTCATGAAAAGATTAGGTATATTGACATTATATGATAACCATAATGAAGTAGACGAATGTACTCGGAAACTGATAAATGATTTGAAGCCTCATTTGGACTATCTATTTGTAGTCTGCAATTTTGCTCCTGAACACGAGGGAAGAGTTTTCTTGGATAAAATTTCTGACTATGTTCTTTTGAGAGAAAACACAGGCTTCGATGGGGGAGCAATAAAGGATGCAATAAATATATTGTTTTCAGACAAACTTGATATATTCCTTCAGGAGTATGATGAACTTCTTATTATAAATGATACTTTTTATGGGTGTATTAATTCACTGCAACCTTTCTTTGACTGGTTTCGAGCTTCGGACAATGATTTTGCGGGTTTAACAAAGAACGAAGGTGGATATCTCTGGATGGGAAGATCCGTCCCTGCACATGTGCAGGGTTACGTTATCATCATAAAAAGTCGTTTATTTATGGATGTTCATTTTTTGGGGTTTTGGCGAGATTTCAACTATCCATCAACATATGTAGACAACATATTTAATTTTGAATACGGATTTTCAGAGTATTTTTACAATCATGGATTAATGTTTGACGCCTATTATGATTTAAAGAAGCACGGGTTAACAAAACCGTGTGATGTAGATTATATGGATCATCCATACGAACTTATGGAGTATGAGAAATATCCTGTTTTTAAGTACAAAGCCGCTTGGGTTGAATATATGAATGATAGTTCTTATAAGGCATTGTTATCAATAAAACGGAAGTCTCCAGAAGAGTTTGATCATATAATGAAACATGTAATGAAGTCAAGTGATCGAATGTATATTAGACAAGACAGATTAACTGATTTTTGTAAAAACAAACATGGAGTATATATTTATGGATATGGGGAGTTGGGAAAGCGTATTAGAAATTTTATACATTTAATGGGATACAGTTTCAAGGGATTTATTATATCACATACAACATCTGAAATGAAAAAAGGTGCTGTAAGTGCTATTAATGATATTAAATTGAATCGTGATGAAGGAATTATAGTAGGGATGAATAAAGACAATGTTTTTGAAATAAAGGAATATCTGGAAGAGAATTTTGCTTCAGATCAATTGTTTTGGCCTAGTTTTGATTAAGGATTGTGTATATGGTAAGTTTCGATATATTTGATACTCTTATAACTAGAATGACATATACTCCGGCGGGTGTGTTTGCAATTGCTGCATATAAGGTTTTGGCGACATATAAGAATGAGAGGTTTTATTATGATGGAATAGTAGAGGACTTTGTTTCATTAAGAATGTCCGCTGAAAAAGACGCCAGAAGAAGAGGCACCGAGTTGGGAAAAAAGGAAATAACGTTAGGTGATATTTATAATGTTGTACAAGAAGGAAGTTTTATTGACAAATCGATTGTTTATCAAATAAAAGAAGCTGAAGTTCAGGCAGAGATAGATTGCGCAGTAGCTATTCAACAAAACTTAGAAATAGTAAAAAGATATTGTGATACAGGAGAGAACATAGTCCTTATTTCTGATATGTATTTATCCGGAGCTTCAATTAGAAAGATTTTGAAGAAAGCTGCTCCTGAGATTTCCGATTTACCATTATATGTTTCATCAGATGTAGGATGTGTTAAGAGTGATGGGAGTTTGTTTGCCCATGTCAATACTTGTGAAAAAGCAGATTACTTCTCATGGATTCATTATGGTGACGATAGACAATCGGATTATATAATCCCTAAGGCACTAGGCATAGATATAGGTGCAGTATATTTACCAACTATACCCAAGACACTGTTTTATTATTATAACAATACGAATCCTTATGATCTTCATAGTCAGATTTCTATGGGGATTATGAAAAATATTGTGGGCTATAATATTCCTAGTGTTTTATCCAAGAACGACCAAACCGGCTACATAACGGCTGTGACTGTGGGCGGGTTATTGATTTATGATTATGTCAGATGGATTCTTGATGATTGTGTTAATAATAAAATTAAGGATATCTATTTTCTTTCAAGAGATGGTTATATCTTGAAGAAAGTTGCAGATATTATCATTGGCGAAGAAAAAACGAGCATAATAACACATTATCTGTACTCTTCAAGAATAGCTTGGCAGGCAACAAACGGGGACGTATTAGTAAATTATGCGGAGCAAGAGATTGACTTAGATAATAGTGTTGCATTTGTCGACATACAAGGGACAGGTCAAACAGTTAATTGTTTTGTTAGAGCAATAAGATCTGAATACAAATCATTCAGGCCTACCGTTTACTATTATGCCTATGATTTCGTAGGTCTCAATCTCGATTACAATATCAAATCCTATTCTTTTGATAAAGAGGACTACCTGTTGGAAGTTTTATGTAGGGCACCGGAAGATCAGACCGTAGGATATAAATCGGAGAACGGAATTATCAAACCGGTCTTTGAGGAAACAGGTATTATCTGGAAAGATACGGGGATTGGATCTTATATAAATGGTGTGTGTGAATATGTTAAATTGTTTTTAATCGAACAGAAGAAAATTGGTGTTGAGATCAAGAATCGAAAGTTTGCAGATATCATAAAAGGATATTTATTGAATGTAGTCGATGAAGATGTTGATGATTTTTTGGGAAATATGCCCTTTGAATATTCTGAGAAGGAGGGTATCCAGCTTTATGCACAACCATTTTCGATACAGCAAGCAACAGAGATCTATCTTCTGGGAAAGCAGGAGTTGATAGGAGGAGTTAGGAGAAAGATTGCAATTCGGCGATCATCAGATGTTGTAAAAAATAAGATTTCAGACTTAAGTAACCCTTCATACATCCTTTCTAGTCAGGAGGATGAGATTCTTAATTGCTTCATAAGAACAAATATAGATCGGAAACCTTGCCCCCAAAAGAAAAAATGCATACTTTATGGTGCAGGTGAATATGGAAGGACATTATATAGAATATTAAATAACAGTAATAGTTATGATGTTATTGCTTGGACAGATATGAACAGTGAAAAATACAAAAATCAAAGAAAGAAAGTTATTCCTGTTAATGAGATTTTCAATATTGCTTGTGATTTAATTATCATTGCTATAAAAGATATAAAAGTGGCTAATAATGTTAGGAAGATGTTAAAGAGTATGGCAAGTAACGGTATAGAAATTGTTCTAGCGAAAGAACTCATTTCCTAATTGAAAACAAATAATTGGTAAGTTGGAAAGAATAAAATGACAAATGTAAAACTAAGCGTTATTGTTCCAATCTATAACATGGAAGGATATTTAGGTAATTGCATAGACAGCATTCTTGCACAGACTTATAAATCGTTAGAGTTGATACTTGTTGACGATGGCTCTATAGATGGAAGTTCGAAAATATGTGACAGTTATGCTTCATATAGCAATGTTAGTATTATTCACAAATTAAATGGAGGATTGATAAGTGCGAGAAAAGCTGGAGTAACCTCGGCAACAGGAGAATACATAGGGTTTGTTGATGCAGATGACTGGGTAGAACCTGATATGTATGAACACTTGATGGATGAGGTGAATTTACATTCCGCGGATTTAGTTTCATGTGGTTATTATTTGGAGGAGGTTGCTTCAAGGAGAACTGTTCAAGGGACAGAAAAAAAAAGGGTAATAAAAAATAGCGCTACGCAAAAGGATTTCTTTAAGATGGTTCTTGCAAAGGGCTTTGACTGGTCTAGCAGCAGGAGTATCCCGCCATCCGTATGTAATAAGGTGTTTAAAAAATCTATTTTGGATAAGGCTTATTCAAGGATTGATGACCGAATCATCTGGGACGAGGATACGATTACGGTTCTTTCAGCCGTACTTGAAAGTGAGTGTATTGTATTAATCCCGGATATTCTCTATCATTACAGACAGAATATGGAATCGATGAGCCATAAGGTGAACAGGTCGGTTTTGCAGAATTATGTGTATATATTTGATGAATTAGAGCGGTTAAGCAGTGTGCATAATGGGATTCTGGATGATCAGATACCGTATTTCTCGCTTACAGCCATGAGAACGGCTCTTGAGGTTGGTTTCGGAGTAGAGAGCGGTAAACAGTATTTATTTCCTTTTGATAAAATTAAACAAGGTAGCAAAGTAATTATTTACGGTGCCGGTCAAGTGGGTAGAAGTTATTATAACGAGATATCATCGCTTGATTATGCCCCAGAAGTTTATATCACAGATTCAAATTCAGGTAGTTTGTCAGATGAAGTGATTAGTCCGGATGAAGTATTCAAGCGGGGTTATGATGTTGTTTTAATTGCTGTTGAGAATGAAACAACCGCCGATAAGATAAGGGAGTCATTGATAAAACGCGGAATACCTGAAAACAAAATATTGTGGCAGAAACCGATTGTAATAAAGGATACGTATTCATTCAGAGTAAATAATCGGAATCAAGTTAGTTAAACCAAGTAGTTCGAGAGCAAATATTTTAGGAACATCACACGGAGGAAGTTGTCCATGAATAGAGAAGAGTTTAATCAACTTCGAAATCAAATTGAACAAGGTAGTGGTGATAATTCGTTAATAGAAGCAAAACTGAATAATTATAGAGTGGATAATGCTATTGTAATGGCCGCAGGATATAGTGCCAGATGTATGCCCTTATCAGAGGTGATGCCGAAAGGATTGTTTAAGGTTAAAGGTGAACGGCTCATTGACAGAGAGATAGAGCAATTAAAATCTGCTGGTATCGATCAGATAATCGTTGTAACAGGATATAAGTATGAGATGTATGAGTATCTGAAGGATAAGTATGGCGTAATACTTATATATAATGAGGACTACAACAAATACAATAATATAGCGTCCTTATATGCGGCGAAAGATTATTTGGCCAACTCATATATTCTATGCTGTGATAACTATTATGCAGATAATGTTTTTCATAAGTATGTTTATGAACCATATTATTCATGCGTGTATTCGGAGAAGTTCTGTGATGAGTTTTGTGTCACGGATTTGGATGATGAAGGATACATTAAAAAGATTGTCAGGGGAGGAGAACGCTCGTGGTATACGATAGGTGACTGCTACTTTGACAGAAATTTTTCAAAGACATTTCTTTCATTTCTGGAGCAGGAATGGGATGAACCGGAGACAAGGAATCTCCTGATGGATGATTTCCATATCAGACATATTGACAGCTTGCCGCTCTATATGGAAAAAAGAGACGCAGAAAAGATATATGAATTTGATACGGTACGTGAAATAATAGATTTTGACCCTCAATTTGTTGAGTTCCAGAAAGAAAACCTTGATGAAGCAAATGCTGTTAATCAGGTTGTAAACAGATATTCAAATGTAAAATCATATCATTCCGTACCGACAGAGCAGCAGTTCGGAAGACTTCATCTGAATGAGAACCTGTTTAAACCATCACCCAAGTGTCTAGAAGTTCTCAAAAACGTCAAGATGGAAGACTTATACCTTTATGATCTTAGGAACAAGGATGAGCTTGTAGAGGCTCTCTCTAAGCAGACAGGAATATCCGAGAATAACATATTTGTACATAACGGGTCATCAGAGGTTATCAAGTCTATCTTTACAATACTGCTATCCGAAGGTGATAAGGTTCTTATTCCTGCTCCCGGGTGGAGTTATTATAAGAGTGTTGCCGATGCCAAGTTTGCAGAGTGTATAGAATACAGAGTGAACGAAGAAGCAGACACATATAAATATGATATAGAGGATATTCTTTCCAAGGCCAAGGCGAATCCACCCAAGATTATTGTTTTGACTACACCTCAGATGCCAACGGGCTGTGATATTGCCTATGAAGATATAGAAAGGGTGGTAAGCGAAAATCCCGAGTCCGTGATCATGCTGGATGAAGCATATTGGGGATACGGTGATGACAGCAACAGGTTTGAACATGATTTGGTGATGAAATACAGTAATGTTGTTATATCAAGGACATTTTCTAAGTTTTATGGTCTTGCCGATATCCGTATCGGATACGGATTGTGCAGTTATCCGTTAAGACAGACTATAGGACTTGATCTTCCCCTGTTCAGATCGTGTGGTATCAGCAGAAAAATTGCGATAGCGGCAATAGAGGATGTAGAGTATTACAGGAAGATGAAAGAAGAGTCATTGAAAGTAAGAGACTGGTTCTCTGAAGAATTGAATAAGTTAAAGGGTGTTACAGCCTTTAAGAGTGCATCCAATTTTGTTTTCATAAAGATTGATGATGTTGATGCGAATACGGTGAGAGCATTTATGGAAGAAAATGGAATCCTCATCAGATTGTTCACGGATAAGGATGCGCTGAGATTACGAATAACTATAGCCCCCAAAGAGATTATGGAGAGGGTTCTCGTACAATTAAAAAAGGCATTGGAAATATAATTATTTTCGAATATGATCGAGATACAGGCCAGAAGAAATGAATGAAAAGAGTCCAGAGAGATTAACCAAAGAAAACTACATGCAGATTAAGTTGAAAAGCCTATATTTTGCAGGCTTTTCTTCTGCGAATACAGGTTATTTCACCGAATGTTTTCCACAATACACCGATAATATATGTGGCGTATTTGCAGTACTCGATATAGATGATCGGACTCCATTATCGGCAAGCATTGGAGAAAAGAGTTTTAATATCAGATCGCTTTCTGAAGTAGCTTCCTTAAATACAGCTGATGATGTTCTGATCATAATGTATGAATACGAGAAGGAAGCATATGAAAAAATACTTGAAATACGGAAAGACAATCCTATCTCCGTATATTGGTTCGCTGATAAGGCAACGGAGCTGGAACTGGATTACAGGAAAAAGTTCAGTGATAGCATAGCAGAAGATGTTATTCTGTTCAAAAGCAGCTCAAGGCAGTATGTATATGGTGAGGACTTTAATGACAATGCCAAAGCTCTTTTTGAATACATGCTTGATAGCGGATACAATAAAAGATGGAAGCTGGTATGGATGGTCTTTGATCCCTCATGTAAAGACTACGACGTATGGAAAGAGCATGAGAATGTTATCTTTATTGGAACTGAAGATAACAGATCCAGAGATGATGAAAAGAGAGAGACATATTACAAATATCTTTGTTTTGCGAAATATGCATTTGTTACGGATGATGAGACTTTCTTTAGGAGGCGCAGAAGGGATCAGATACTTGTACAGCTATGGCATGGTGACGGAATAAAGGCCAGGACTAGATTTAGAGTAATGGAAAAACGATTTGAGTATATGGTATGTACCAGCCGTTTTTTTGCGGATGTTGATTATAAGGACTTTGGCCTTCGATATGATCAAATGCTTACTTCCGGACTTCCAAAGGATGATTGGCTTTTTACAGTTAATGAAAATGCTCAATTGTTCATGGAAGATTTGAAAGGGTTTGATCATTACATCTTATGGGCGCCTACATTCAGAAAGGTTGTTAAAGGACTGGAGATACTCAACGAAAATGTGGAAATAAACGAAACGGCCCTGCCAATATTGGGAACGTGGGAAGTTTGTGATCGATTAAACAATAAACTCAGGGAGTTAAACTGTCTTCTTTTGATTAAGCTTCATCCGGTAGCGGATCTTTCCGTCCATACGGAAAAAGAGTTTTCCCATATTAAGGTAATGGCAAATCAGGAGCTGTTCTCAAAGGGATTGCATATTAATCAAATAATGAACTACTTTGAAGGCTTTATATCAGACTATTCTTCGGCGGTAACGAGCTATATGACTTTGGACAGACCCATGGCTATTACACTGGATGATATTGATGAATATGACAACAGCAGGGGATTTGTGCTGACACCGGTCAGAGACTATCTCCCCGGAAATGAATTGTATACTGTCGAAGATATGGAGGGTTTCATTGAAGAGGTATGTTTGGGCAGAGATACTTCGGCTGATAAACGGAATAATATTTCTTCACTGATGATTGATTATAAAGATGGAAGGAATTCCCAAAGGCTTCTTGATAGGCTTGGTATTGAAAAGGGAGTGTAGGTTTATATCGGTTTTAAATGAGGTGAGACTATGTTTGATTATAAGTATGAAGAAGAGTATCGAAAGAATTATAAGGACGCACCCTTAGAAGATATTATCATATTCAGAAGCGGTCCAATGACCAATTCTTATATTAAGGGAATGGACTTTGATGACAACTCAAGAGCATTGTTCGAGTATTCGTTAAAAGTAGGCATTAACAGGAAATATAAGCTCGTTTGGATTGTTAAGGATCCTACGGAGTGGGAGGACCGATTTAAGGAATATGATAATGTCCTTTTTCTGTCATGGGAAGATGCGGATTCAGATGATGTGGAAAAAAGAGATAACTTCTTTTATCATTTGTGTCTGGCAAAGTACCTTTTTATGACGGATTCATATGGATTTGCCCTTGGATGCAGAAAAGATCAGGTTAGAGTTATGCTTTGGCATGGCTGCGGTTTTAAGGGCAGACTTGGTAATTCGCCCAACGAAGATCATTATGAGTATATGACTGTTACCGGAGATGAATACGCCAAAACATACGCAAAAAATTTTGGGCTTCGGGAAGATCAGATGTTGGTCACAGGATTGCCGAAGGTTGATTATATGTTTCAACCTGTTCCTGACTGGTTGGATAGGTTGAATGTAAAAAAAGCCAAGAAGTATGTATTCTGGCTACCAACATTTAGAAATACCGATAAGCCGGGGCTGGAGAAACACAATCACACAATGCCAAAAGGAGAGACCGGACTGCCTATGGTATCATCGCTGGATGAGATGAGGAAACTCAACGATTTACTTATAAAAAATGATGCTGTAATGGTCATTAAACTTCATCCTATGCAGAACAGAAATCTTATTGGAGACTTTTCAGAATTTACCAATATTCAGCTTGTTGAAAATAGTGATTTATTAAAAAACGATATGCATGTATATCAGGTTTTGTGCTATGCGGATGCTTTGATAAGTGATTATTCCTCGGTTGCTGTGGATTATCTGGTAATGGACAGGCCGATAGCTTTCACGCTAGATGATTTTGAGAGCTATGAAGCTGAGAGAGGGTTTGACTGGCCGGATGTTAAGCCGCATCTCCCCGGAAAAGAACTATACTGTTTTGATGAAATGCTTGACTATATAAAATCTGTTTTGGCAGGAGTTGATCCGGGACTTGAAAAGCGACACTCATTAAGTGAATCAATGATGAAATATCATGATGATAAGAGTAGTAAAAGAGTATTGGAAGCACTAGAAATAATATGATAGTTATCTATAGTTTATGGAGGTCTAAAAATGTTAAGTGTTCTAGATGAATTTCGCAAAAAACTTAGTGATACTATGATTTCGTGCATGGACAAGAGAATTATACTGTATGGATATGGCTATACCGGACGGTTTTTGAGATGGTACGCTTCATATTATCATTCTTTAGAGATGGATTATGTGATAACCGAGGATTGGTTATCAAAAGGTCCATTCGACCAGGAACTTTTTAGACCAACATTTTTTAATTTCGATTATAAAGATTCGAAAAAGTGCGTGATTTGGCTTGCAGTTCCATATCAAGGAGAAATAGCGCAGATATTAGAGCGGGAGGGGTACGAACAGGATGCCATATATGATTTTTATAAGATAATATATGGTGATGATATTGAATGGACGAATGTTGAGACAGATGTTTTTCATCAGCGTAAGACAGGACGTAAGGATATACAGTTTTTAGAATATCTGGAATGGAAATATGATTGTAATTTTGTAACCAGGGTAAATAACACAGATTTCAAGGACGTGAATCCAAGTAAAGGAACCTCTTTTGTAACTGCCACTCAGAAAGAGATATTTGAAATATTTGACAAAATTCATTACAGGCCTTGCGAGAAAGATGCTATTATAGACATTGGTTGTGGTAAATGCGGTGCTATGCTGTCGCTCATGGATTATGGTTTTCCAAACGTTGGAGGTGTCGAATATGAGACCGGATTATATGATGTTGCTGTAGACAATTTGAAAAAGCTTGGCCTATATGATGAACGGAATATTGAGCTTTTCCATGCCGATGCCACAAAGTTGACAGTGGAGCTTGACAAATACAATTGGATATATATGTATAGCCCATTTTATGACGATATTTTTGAAAAGTGCATAAACAATATTGTAGATAGCATATCCAGAAATAATAGAAAAGTTCGGATAGTATACGCAAATCCTCATTGTTACAAGATGATTGAAAAGACAGGAATCTTTAGATTGATGACCCAATTTACATTTACTAGCAGGCAGAGAGTTGTAAAAGTGTACGAATCAGTTTGATTACATTGATTCTGACATAGAAAAACCGAAAAATATGAAAAAGGATGTGTATTGAGGCATGGATATTGAGTTAATGGCGTCGATGATGTGCGCTGATTATAGGAATCTTGAAAGGGAAGTGAAGACGCTTGATGAAGGTGGCATAGATTCGTTTCATATAGATATAATGGATGGTAGGTATGTGCAGAATTTTGCCATGTCGCTTAATGATCTGAGGTGCATAAGGTCATTGACGGAAAAGCCGCTGGATGTACATTTGATGGTTGAACATCCACTTAACACGATAGGTCTTTTCACCGGAAGCTTGCGCAAGGGTGATACGATCTATATCCATCCTGAAGCAGAATATCATCCATCCACAACACTTCAGAGGATTATTGATGCTGATATGATCCCGGGGATTGCAATAAATCCGGGGACTAGTATCGAAACAGTACGTATGATGCTGCGTATAGTTAAGAAGGTACTTGTAATGTCAGTTAATCCCGGGAATGCGGCTCAGATGTTCTTACCGTATGTTCGCGAGAAATATGATCAGTTGCTTGCACTCAAGGATGAGATGGGATTTGATATTTACTGGGACGGAGCTTGCGGCGCTGATAAAATATGCGAATATGCACCTTTGGGCGTTAAGGGCTTTGTGCTTGGAACGACATTATTGTTTGGTAAAGGCAGGAAGTATGGTGAAACTTTAAAGGATATACGTAAATTGATATAAGAATGGTGCGTTTGTATTAAAAGTAACGGGTGGTAATGTTGAGAGAAAAAGATGTATAAGAATTACCGTATTCTTGCATTGATCCCCGCCAGGGGCGGTAGCAAGGGAATAAAAAATAAAAATATAATTGATCTAAATGGTCGTCCTTTGATTTCATATACTATTGAGGCGGCAATTAAAAGTAAATATGTTGATGATGTTATTGTAACTACAGATAGTGAGAGCATTGCGCGTGTTGCCCAAAAACATGGTGCCGAAGTTCCATTTATGAGACCGAAAGAATTAGCAGCAGATACCTCAAAAACGATAGATGCTGTTATACATGCAGTCAGGACTTTGAGTGAATCAGGGCGGAAATATGACACGCTATTATTGCTGCAACCCACCCAGCCATTAAGAACGTGCGAAGATATAGATGGGGCAATAGAGCTGTTTTTTGCCAGGAAAATGATGGGGGTTGTGTCAGTTTCTTTGGTTGATGATCATCCATTATTGATCCGGTCGATTGACAAGAATGGAAAATTAACGTCGCTTTTGAACTGTACGAGTACATGTAGAAGGCAGGATATGAGTGAATTCTATAGAGTTAATGGTTGTATATACATTAATTCTATATATGAGTTATCAGATCAAACAAGTTTCAATGATAACCCGATTGGCTATATTATGAAGAGATCACATTCGATAGATATAGATGAAATGAAAGATCTGTATCTTGCCGAATACTATATACAAAATAAATGCATAGATGATGAATGAAAAAAACCGATTTTGTGAAAGAGAGAATCGATTATGTCTTACTTTGAGATAGAAAATATAAAGGTTGGAAAAAATGAGGAGCCCCTGGTCATTCCGGAAATAGGAATTAACCATGAAGGGAGTCTTGCTGTGGCTAAGCAGATGGTAGATGCTGCCAAACGGGCCGGTGCACGTATTATCAAACATCAGACACATATTGTATCAGATGAGATGTCGCATGAAGCAAAAAACATCAAACCCGGAAACAGTAATGATTCTATATATGATATTATGGCACGTTGTGCGCTTTGTGAGGAAGATGAATACGAATTAAAGCAGTATACTGAAAAAAGGGGGATGATTTATTTAAGTACCCCTTTTTCCAGAGCAGCAGCTGATAGATTGCAATCATTTGGTGTACTTGCTTATAAGATAGGGTCCGGAGAAATGAATAATTATCCATTGCTGGCCTATGTTGCTTCTTTTGGCAAACCGATGATAGTTTCAACAGGGATGAACGACATTCCTGCGATTAAAAAGGCTGTAAAAGTACTTGATGATCATAAGGTTCCTTATGCACTGATGCATACGACAAATCTTTATCCTACACCTCCGGGGCTTGTTCGCCTTGGAGCTATGCAGAAGATGATGGAAGTGTTCCCTGATATTCCTATAGGATTATCTGATCATACTTTGTCAAATACAGCCTGCATAGCTGCCATGTCACTTGGGGCATCAGTTGTTGAAAGGCACTTTACCGATCATAAAAAGCGAAAGGGACCGGATATTATCTGCTCGATGGATGAAGTGGAATGCAATCAATTGATAACTGCCGCAAGGGATATTAAGTCAATGCTCGGCGGTGAGAAATGCGCAGCAAGAGAAGAACAAGTAACAATTGATTTTGCTTTTGCTTCGGTTGTATCTATAGCTCCAATTAAAAAGGGGCAGGTTTTCACGCGGGATAATATATGGGTAAAGCGGCCGGGGACCGGTGGGATCAAAGCTGAAGAATTTGATGGATTGCTAGGTAAAACTGCTGCAGTGGACATAGATAACGACGTTCAGATAAACCGGAATATGGTGGAGTGATGGGAGATAAAATTGATAAAAAGAAGATAGTTTTCCTATCAGGTACCAGAGCTGATTATGGAAAAATGAAATCATTAATGCAGGCACTTGAAAAAAATGACAAGTTTGAGGTGTTTGTGTTTGTTTGTGGTATGCATCTTTCAAAAATGCATGGTTCTACATATAGAGAAGTAAAAAAAGATGGTTATGCACATGTTCATATTGCTTATGGACTTCAGGAAACACAGGACGCGAGTATGAATTTCGGGAATACGGTTTCATATTTTTCCGGGTATGTTGATAAGATTGAACCGGATATGATAATAATCCATGGTGATCGTATGGATGCACTTGCCGGGGCTATTGTAGGTGCATTGCATAATATCATGGTTGGTCATATTGAGGGAGGGGAAGTTTCGGGAACGATAGATGAGTCAATCCGACATGCAATATCAAAGTTTGCCCATGTTCATTTTTGCAGTACGGAGGAAGCGGGTAAACGCTTGATGCAGCTGGGCGAAGAATTGTCAAGAATATATGTCATAGGTTCTCCTGATATAGATATTATGATGAATGAGAAACTCCCGGATCTGAAAGAAACCAGAGAACGTTATGATTTGAAATTTGGAAGTTATAGTATTTTGATGTATCATCCGGTTACGACAGAGTATGATTCTATTGGTGTAAATATAAAAAATGTAGTAGATGCTGTGATAGCCAGTGGTAGAAATTATATAGTTATTTATCCGAACAATGATCTGGGGTCAGAGATTATCCTTAATGAGTATAGGAGATTATTCAATAATGACAGATTTAAGATATTTCCCTCTCTCAGATTCGAATATTTTCTCACTTTGCTGAAGAATGCTGACTTTATAATCGGTAATTCAAGCGCTGGAATAAGGGAGGCAGGAATATATGGAATCCCGGCTATAGATATAGGGACAAGGCAGATGGGAAGATACGAAGATATGGGTCTTAGCAATATAGTACATGTATCTGAGTGCGTAGATGAAATAGAGGATGCAATTAAAGATTATAAGCTGTATAAAAGAGAAGGGCATGTATTTGGTGATGGAAAAAGTACAGAAAGATTTGTAGATATAATAAATGACTCGGATTTTTGGAACCTGGAGATTCAAAAACAATTTATTGATTATATGTAGGCAATGAATCTTAAAGTATCAAATAGTTCAAATAGAGATATGATGAAATAGTTATGGATTGTCGCGATGAAAGACATGAATTGAATAACATGATCTTTCCTGCTTCATATTTTGAGGATGAAGTCAGGGAAGGGTTCTATGTTCCGGCCATGATGAAGCGCTATTGGGCAGGACAGCTTAAGGTTTTGGCAGAGATAGACAAGATATGCCGTAAGTATTCAATAAGATGGTTCGCGATATACGGCACTTTGATCGGAGCAGTTCGCCATGGAGGTTATATACCATGGGATGATGATCTTGATATATGCATGCTTCGCAGTGATTATGAGCGTTTTTTTGAAATTGCAAGGGAAGAATTACCGGATAAATATACTGTGTTGGATGTGAGGTTTGAACCTGAGTATGATAATATGCTCGGACGAATAGTGAATAACAAGAATGTTGTTGATTGCAGTGAAGAGCATTTGAAGGAATTTATGAACTGCCCTTATACTATCGGAGTAGATGTTTTTCCGCTTGATGATATTTGCGAGGATGCTAGGAAGGAGGAGATAAGAGTAGAACGCCTCAAGGATATTGAAAAGGCTGTTGATATGATACACGACGGAAGCATTGATTCCAATGCCGGAAATGAGCTACTCGGATTCATAGAGCATGATAATAAAGTAGTATTAAAAAGAGGAGAAGGACTTAAGAGAGAGCTCTTACTATTATCAAATGATCTTTATTCTGAATACACGTCAGAAAATGCAAGTCACGTAGCCCTTATGCCTATATGGGTGAAACATGGGGGAAATAAATTTCCAAAGAGAATTTTTGAATATACCGTATTCATTCCGTTCGAGAATACATATTTACCTGTACCTGGAATGTATGATGAACTATTGCATATAGCATATGGCAATTATATGATCGTAAATAGGGGAGGGGGCATACATAATTATCCGGTATATGAAGAACAGGAGCATATTCTCAGGGAACGTATTGGGAGAAATCCATACAGATATACATTTTCCTATGATGAACTCATGAGAACAATGCAAAATAGAATTAATCATAGAACAACAGATGATCTATGTAATGAAATGGCAGAAGAGCTATATAAAAAAGCAATACAAATTGATGGGCTTTTGAAAGCAGGAGATATTTTGCATATAAAGAAGCACTTTGAAGATAGCCAGAGCATAGCGATTTCTTTGGGAACAATGCTCGAGGAGAGAATTAGTGAAAGTTACGAGGTAGTAAGATTTCTTGAAGAGTACTGTGAGATATTGTATGAGTGTCATGAAGATGTGGAATCAAGTGCTTCTTTCCCACTTATTGATTACTGTGCTAACATCAAAATGGAGGTTGACTGGTGCTTGAGTAATCGTAAAAGAAAAGTTTTGCTTCTGCCATGCACCGCAAAATGGTGGGATACAATGGAATCGTATTATGTAAAACTGAAGAAATGTGGCTTGTTTGAGGTAGTTGTAGCACCCATTCCATATTATGTGATTTCGAATGATGGAAGTGTTGAGAGAATTGATACGCCGGATGTTTTTCCGGAGGATGTTGAGATTACATCAATAACTGAATATGATTTAAAGCATCGTTATGTTGACGAGATAGTAATACAGATACCGTATGATGAAACGAATACCGTTATCCGGATACCGAGCTTTTTCTATTCAAATAATTTGCTTAACTATACGGATAAACTGACATATATCCCATATATCAGAGCCGATAGTCCTGCTGAGGGAGACGGTAAAGCAGTAAAGATGCTTGGTCTTCTTGTTGAACAGCCGGCAGTCATAAATGCGGATAGTATAATATTATCATCAAATGAGTTAAAGAATATATATGAAGATAAATTGACAGCATTTGCAGGGGAGGATACGAGAGAGTATTGGAAGAGAATAATAAAGGTACTAGAGCCTGAAATAAAAAGTAATAGTATAAGTTATATGCGCAACTATCAAAACATTTGTAATGAAGTATTAGATGGTGTAAACCTTAAAAAGGCAGATGGTAAAAAACTGCTTATGTATTATGTAAGTATTTCATATCTTATACAATATGGGTTAGATGCGATTAATAAGATGCGTCGCAACTTGGTACTCTTTGATGAAGCTAAAGACAGTATTTGTTGTTTATTTGTGAAGGAAGATCGGATAAAAGGTTTTAATACCGAAGTAATGAAAGAGCTTGCCGCTAAATATGATAATCTGTGTGATGATATAGAAAAGAAAGACAATTATATTACAGTATCACTTAAAGATGCGGATTTATATGTAAGCGCAGCAGATGCATATTTCGGATCAGCCGGATTACTTGCTCACAGATGTAGACTTAATGGTAAACCGGTTATGATGATGGGTGATGTGAGCATATAGCAATTATATTGTGAAATAGTCGGCAAGGAAATAAGATTTGTTTAGTGCCATGTGAGAATCAGTAAAGTAAGTTATTAATGAAGGAGTAATGACAAATGCTTAAAGTGCAGGTGGTTATACTGGATATAACGGGAAATGCGAAAGAATGGATAGATATCAATGGAGATGAGGAGCATATGGACCTATGTGAGATAATCACTATAGATGAGAATAGTCCTATACCTGTTTGGGATCTTCCTAAATATGATAATTGGGATTATCTGCTTGTCTTTGAGCAAGGAATCCGTTCGGAAACAGACGCTTTACTAAATAAGATTGGTATTTCTTCTGATCGAGTAATCTATCCATTGGATCTTGAAGGATCGGTTTATGAAAATCGCTATATGTCTGCTTACATATTTGGAGACCATATGCGGGAGTTGCTAAGGTATTTGTCTTATAGAAAAGAAGGAATTCCTTATTCCGTAGTGACTGCGGATGGACTATCGTATATGAATGCATCAACGGATAATGTTATCATTCCGATGATGTTACATAGCAGGAAGAACTGGGCAAGAGATGAGATGGAGTTTTTCTACAAACTTGCGAATGAGTATTACGAATTTAATAATGTTCAGAATATTTTTTGTGATATAGGTGCCAATATAGGGACTACCTGTATATATTTTAAGAAAAGGATAGATGAACATATTAAGATCATGGCATTTGAACCGTCGATGGAAAACTATAAGCTGCTTCGTATAAATGCCATACTGAATGATATAGATCCGGAAGATCATCTGTTTATACGAAAAGGTTTATCGGATAAGAATTCTATAGGTGAATTAAAATATGATCCGGTCAATCCGGGTGGAAGCTCTTTTATGGAGAATAAGGTGGGTGCGAATGACGAAGTTGAACTGATCTCTTTGGATGATTACCTGAATAGAAATAAGATTACTGCATCTCAAATAAAGTATTTTTGGGTAGATGTTGAAGGCTTTGAAGCACGATTTCTTGCGGGGGCAATGAAAACAATAAGCCAATCGAATGCGCCATTGTTCATGGAATTCATTCCCAAATTTTATATGGAAAAGCCAGGGGAGTTTGAGATGTTGATGAGAGAACTTGAACGGCACTTTAAACACTTCATTTGTTATCAAAAACCCGATGCAGGTGAGATATTGTTAGAAGAATTGTGGAAAGAGAAGGATAACACTGAAACAAATTGGGATCTGTTCCTTTTACGGGATTGAAGGATAAAGGATATATGAATGTTGCGGATTATATAAGCAGAATCGACAGAGATGATATATCTATACACCTTCCTTATGTAGATTTTTCAGATAAAGATAAGTGTATTCTTCTCATCTCGCATGAATTATCAAGAACAGGGGCTCCACTCCAAATGTTGGAATTGTCATCAGCTCTCTTACGCCTTGGATATCAGCCTTTTGTATATTCCCTGTCAGAAGGGGATTTGATTGGCGATTATATGGATATGGGAGTGCCTGTGATAAGTGGAATAGGCCCTGCAGAGAATGCTGAGTGGCTAACAGAGTTAGCGAGTTTGAGCGATATTATTTTTGTAAATACACTGCTTCTTGCGGAATATATAAGATTTTTGACATCGCTTAACAAACAATTGTTTTGGTGGATACATGAAAGCACATATTTGTTTAAAGATAAGTATTGCATTGATATCCCGGAGACACCTTTGCTTACTATTCTAGCTGCGAGCGATAAGACAAGTGATCATATTGCCCGATATTTGAAAAGGAATGCAAAGGTTTTGAATGTATGTGCTGAGGACTATGGAATATCGGAGAAACGCTGTGGATACAAAACAGTATTTCTATGGGCCGGCTTTTTGGATTTTAATAAAGCACCGGAAGTATTATTGGAAGCGATAACCAATCTTTCTTCGGACTACATGAGTAGGGCTGAGTTCTTCATATTTGGCCAAAGTAGAAGAAAAAATGAATACTCAGAAATGGTTGAGAGATTTACATCCGGTTTTTCTAATATTCATTTCATGAATGCTGTGGATCATAATGAATTTATGCATGTGATGGACGAGGTTGATGCAGTTATTGTATCCTCACTGGAGGAGACGACAAGCATGGTAGCGGTGGAAGGGTTGATGATGGGTAAAACTGTAATATGCTCAGACGGATGTGGAGTAACACAGCATATTACGGATGGAAAAAACGGATTTGTATTTCATGTCAGAGACCATAAAATGCTGGCTGAAAAGATGAAATATATTATTGATCATTATGCAGAACTGGATGATCTTAAGCTGTCTGGGAGAAATGTGTATGAAAAGTATTATAGTTTCGATGTGTTTGAAAAGAATCTGGCAGAACTATTAGCATAAAAGTTAAGGTATGTGAACATTGAGGTGGAAATATGATGAATGGGCTTTATAGATCAAAATACAAAAATATATACGTTATCTGTGCAGCATATTATAAGACTGGGGGAACGGAGGTACTGCACCAGCTTGTACATCATATCAACATACTTGGAGGTAATGCTTATATAGCATATATAAGGTTGTATGATACACCATCCCTGTGCAATCCGGCGTTCATTGATTACGTTGAGGGGCATATTATTGAGGTGGATGATATAGAGGATGCTTCTGATAACGCTATTGTCATTCCGGAAGGATATCCTGAGTATAACAAGAAGTATTCAGAAGCGGATAAGCTGCTATGGTGGCTGAGCGTTGACAATTTTGAGGGAATATTTGAGTTTGATGATAAGAAGGTGGATGCTGTCCATGAGGAGTTTAGAAATACGATAAATCTGCATTTAACGCAATCAGAATACGCTCATGAATATCTGATCCGGAAGGGTGTGCCGGAGAAAAAAATATATCATTTGGGTGATTATCTTAACGACGTGTATTTTGAAAATATAAAAGCAGATAGCGCTGAGCGGGAAGATATAGTTATCTATAATCCAAAGAAAGGTCAGGAATCCACACGGAACATAATCGAAGCGGATACGAGCATAACTTATGTTCCGCTTCAGAATATGACTTCGGAGGAAGCGCGGGCACTCATGTGCAGGGCCAAAGTTTATATAGATTTTGGTAACCATCCGGGTAAGGACAGGATACCGAGAGAAGCCGCAATGTGCGGATGTATAGTAATAACGGGAAGACATGGAAGTGCTGATAATCCTGTAGATATCAGGATACCAGACACGTACAAGTTAAGAGAGGAAGATATAAGTGCTGCGGAAGCGGCAGAATATATAAAGGATTGTATTGGAACATATGAAAAAAGAAAGAGCGATTTTGATAATTACAGGAAATGCATAAGATCTGAAAAGGAAGAATTTGTTGAAGATATAAAAAATGTATTTTTTGAACTTAAGATAACAGCAGAATCATATGACATTATATCCGAAAATAAAATACTGATCGTTATAGTTTCGTACAACTCCATGCATTTGATGCAGGAGAGCATATCCAGTATAAGAAGTACTCTTCCGGCAGGCAGTTATAAGATAGTAGTAACTGACAATGCGTCAACTGACGGGGTTGCGGAATGGCTTGGTGATCAGGAAGATATATTGCTTATCAGAAATCAGAGGAATGTGGGCTTTGGTCCAGCCTGCAATCAAGCTGTAAATGCAACTATAGGGACTGAGTTCGAAAAATACGATGTTTTTCTTCTCAATAATGATACCCGGCTTGCCGAAAATGCATTGTATTTTCTAAAGGAAGCTTTATACAGTTCGGATGATATAGGAGCAGCAGGAAGTGTTTCCAATTATTCGGGTAACAGGCAGCAGGTAGATGTTTTGTTTGATAAGGTTGAAGATTATCTTGAATATGGTAAGAAGAATAATATACCTCGAAAGAATGCAACGGAAGAAAGAGTGCGTCTGTCCGGATATGCTATGTTGATCAGACGTGAGGCATGGAATAAGGCAGGTGGATTTGATGAAGCGTTTGCTCCCGGATATTTTGAGGATGATGCGCTTTCAATGGAACTTCTGAAGAATGGATACCGACTTCTCGTTGTTAAGAACAGCTTTATATATCATGCCGGAAGCCAAAGCTTCGCAGGAACGGATTATAGTTCTCTGCTTGAGGACCACAGAATATTATTTGAGCGTAAATACGGATTTGATATTATTGATTATGCATATGCTGACGAAGCGGCTCTATCATGTATTGCGTATGAGGGTGAAGGCGCATTTCGCTTCTTGCATATGGGAAGCGGGTTGGGTGCAGTACTTAAATCAGTGCATAGTAGATTTCCTGAATGTGAAGCTGTGGGAGTAGAATCGCAAAAAGTTTTGTCTGATATCTCACATAGTACGGAGAAGATATTTGACTCTCTTGACGGTATTAAGAGTGAGTATGGAGAGGGCTATTTTGATATTCTATTTATAGATGACCGAGTTAAGGAAGAAATGAGTCGTGAAGAGAAGGAGCTTCTTGTAAGCCTCTGTAGAAGAGATGCCCAGCTCCTTGAAAAGAATAGTGGATACGAGAATCTGCCATTTGAAAGAATCAAGCTTATTATATGGGATCTTGACGATACTTTATGGATTGGAACTATGAGTGAGACGGAAGTTAATATACCGGAAGTCAATGTTGAGCTTATAAGGATGCTTACTGATCATGGTGTGATAAACAGTATCTCATCAAAGAACGATGAGGAACCGGTAAAAAAACGGTTAATTGAAGCAGGCATATGGGATGATTTTGTGTTCAATAACATTAATTGGAATGAGAAGGGTACTCAGATTGCGACTAAGATAAAACTGATGGGACTGAGAGCTGAGAATGTTCTTTTTATAGATGATAATCCAAGGAACCTGGAAGAGGCAAGATATGGTAACGAGGCTTTGATGACAGCCGATCCGAAAGTAATACCGTATCTAATTACATATTATAATGGATTAACACCAAAAGATATCAAGCATAACAGGTTAGAACAATATAAATTGCTTGAAAGGAAGACAGCAGCAAAGACAGAAGGAATAACTAAAGAGGAATTTTTGCATGAGAGCAACATCAGGATAACTGTCAACAGGAATTGTCTGGAAGAGATAGACAGGATACATGAACTGGTGATGAGGACAAATCAACTGAATTATACCAAGAACAGGGATAATAAGGAGCTTCTTACAAGACAGCTTACAAATGACTGGAATGACTGTGCATATATTAGGGCGCATGATCGGTTCGGGGATTACGGTATAGTCGGATTCTATTGCTACAATACCAGAGAAAAATCCATGGAACATTTCCTGTTTTCATGCCGGGTACTTGGAATGGGTATCGAACAGTATTTATATAACAGTCTGGGACGCCCTGCTTTTACAATAAAACCTCCGGTTGCATCACAACTGTCAATGGATAAGGAAATAACATGGATTACAGAGTCGGATGACGAATCCATTGTAGAAGATTCGGTCAGAAATAAACGTGCAAGGATACTGCTTAAGGGACCGTGTGATATGAGCGCAATAGAACCATATCTTGCCGGTGGGAATATTACAACCGAGTTCAATTATATAAATGAATACGGTTTTGTCACCACGGGACAGAATCATTCGGTTCATATAAGGGAGAGAGCTGAACTGACAGATTATGAAATAAAGGCGATATTATACGAAGTTCCATTTATAATAGAGGGAGATTTTAAAACAAATCTGTTTGACAAACAATATCATGTGATTTGTTTTAGCTTGTTGCAGGATTTGGGTGCGGGTTTGTACAGGAATAAGAAAACCGGCAATTACATTAGTTTCAGTAGCAGGAATTATGATCTTACGGATCCTAAGTATACGAACAGGTTTATAAATAAGGAAATACAAGGACATGATTTTGATTTTGACAGACAGATTATAGAAAAGTTTGCGGATAATTGGGAGTTTGTCGGGAGCACACCGCTTGACATGCTACTGGATAATTTGGACTATATATATGAGAACGTACCCGGAAAACCTCTTATTATCCTGCTACTTGGCAGTGAGATCGACTATGAAGGCTATAACGAGGAATTTGATGGGCTTTCGGAGGTTTACAGGGAGATAAACCCAATAATAAAAGCATTTGCAGAGGATCATGAGCGAATCAAGGTGATTGATCCTACCGAATTTATTCAGTCACAGAGTGACTACGAAGATTGTATTAACCATTTTAGCAGGAAAGTGTATTATGATATTGCAGGTAGGATATGTGAGTACATAAATAAATATTTGTAGTGTGGAGCTTAGTATTATATTTTATAAATATCTTAGTTATTTATAAATAGGACTTAAGTTATTTGAATTATTGTCGATATACAACATAGAAACCTATAAATATCTTTGTCTTTTTATGCAAAGGAATGCACTCAAACCCGCAAGAACAGGGACATGGAGGTGAACAGAATGGGACTTGAACCTTTAAACAGCGCAATGACATTTCAGGTACAACCTGCTCAGAGCGCTCAGGTAGCTAAAGCCGCATCTGTCACCACTGAAAAGCCAACGGCTGAGTTCACGGAAGCAACCGCGAAGGATGCTGCAGCTGCAGTGGATAATAAGACAGTGGTGGTTGATTCAGCCGGCAAGGCTGAAACAGATGGAGAAGGAGGCCCGGCCGGCCAGAGCCAGGAGGCATCCGAGAAGCAACTTAAAGAAGCTGTTAAGGATCTTCATAAGAAGCTTGATAATTCCAACAATGAAGTGATGTTTGGTGTTCATGAAGCAACCAAGCGTGTAACCATTAAGATAGTAGATAAGGATACCAAGAAGGTGGTTAAGGAATTCCCGCCGGAGAAGACCTTGGATATGATAGCCAAGGTTTGGGAGATGGCAGGTATCCTCGTAGATGAGAAGAGATAGGAGGTGTTCATATGGCAATACGTATAGCAGGCATGGCCTCTGGTATGGACACTGATGCAATGGTCCAGGACCTGGTTAAGGCTTACAAGACCAAGGGAGCTAATTATACCAAAACCCAGAAAAGGGCAGAACTTAAGCAGGATAAGTGGAAAGATCTTAATAAGAAGATTAAAAGCTTTACCAGTAAATATACTGCGAACATGCAGTATACGTCATATTATAATAAGAAGAAAACCACTGTTTCGGATGATACAAAGGCTTCTATTGTGGCAGCGGATGGAGCTGTTACCGGAACCCAATCGCTCGAGGTTAATGAGCTTTCGAAAGCGGCCTATTTAACTAGTGGCAAGTTTGATAAAGGTGTAACAGGGTCTACCAAGATAAGTGATCTTGTTGGTGCTGGCTTTAACGATACCACAATAACTGTAAATAAGGGGCAGCCTGAAAAGGTTAATATTGGCACAGAAGAAGATCCTGTATATCAGAATGTTTGGAGTGGTGATAATCAGGTTCCTATAAGTATTAATGCAGATACCACGATAGATCAGTTTGTGAGTGCAATGAAATCTGCAGGATATAATGCCAGTTTTGATGAAAATAACGGCAGGTTATTTATAAGCGCCAAGAATTCAGGAGCTGATAATGATTTTTCATTTGGTGCGGGGGGAGAAGATGTATTATCAGCATTGAAGCTGACTTCTGATACAGGTGCAAAAAAGATAGACGGTTCCAATGCGAAAATAACACTCAATGGTGCGGAATTTGAATCAAATAGCAATACTTTCGATATTAATGGGCTTACGATAACTGCTAAGGAGAAAACAACAGGTGAGATATCCATTAATACCGAGAGTGATTACAGTGCAATTTATGATAATATCAAGAATTTTATTAAGGATTATAATTCCCTTATTAATGAGATGACTAAGCTTTATAATGCTCCTGCGAATAAGGGATATGATCCCCTTACCGATGAGGAGCAGGAAGCCTTGTCTGATTCTGAGATTAAGAAATGGGAGGCCAAGGTTGATGAGTCCCTTATGCGTAAGGATAGCAATTTAGGTACATTATCAAGAATATTCCGTGAATCCATGTCAACTACTTTTGATATAGGTGGTAAAACTATAAGCCTTTCTACGTTTGGTATAAACACAGGAAATTATTTTACAACCGAAGAGGATGAAAGGAATGCCTTTCATATTGACGGAGATTCGGATGATTCTGAGTCGTCAGGAAATACTGATAAGCTTAAGGCGCTTATAGCGTCTGATCCTGATATGGTAACCAACTTTTTTACACAACTTAGCAAAAATATGTATTCAAAGCTTACCGAGTTTACAAAGAGTTCTGAGACCAGATCCTTTGGAAGCTATTATGATGACAAACAGATGAAGGCGGATATTACCAAGTATGAAAAGAAGGTGGCAGATTGGGATGATTATGTTAAGGAGATAGAGGATCGTTATTATAAACAGTTTTCTAAAATGGAGAGCGCCATGACGAAACTTAACTCGCAGCAAAACTATATTTCAAGCATGTTCGGTGGATGATAAATAGAAAATAGGAGGTTTGAATCAATGCCGGCAAACAATCCATATGCGCAATACAATAGGAATAAAATCATGACAGCATCGCCGCAAGAACTTACGCTCATGCTTTACGATGGGGCAATTAAGTTTAATAACATTGCATTAGCTGCCATAGAGGAAAATGATGTTCAGAAAGCGCATGTCAACATTATGAAGGTTCAGAGGATTATTGAGGAGTTCCAGATGACGCTGGATTTTAAGTACGAGGTGGCTAACGACTTCAATAATGTATATAATTACCTTATGACCAGGCTTCGTGAAGCAAATATGACTAAAGATAAGGAAATACTTGAGGAAGTATCAATACATCTTCATACCATGCGTGATACATGGAAGGAAGCAATGAGGCTGGCGGCGAAGTAGGAGCATTGAATGGAAACTACGGAGAATTATCTCCAGATAATGATCGATAGTTTGGAGAAAAAAGAGAATTATCTTAATCGCATAATTGAGCAGAACAAGACTCAGCTTGAGTATATAAAAGGAAAAGCATACGAAGATGTCAATTGGACAGCTTTTAATGTTCTAGTTACAGAAAAAGAGGCTGAAATTGACAGGATTATAGAGATCGATGATGCTTTTACCCAAATATATGAAAAGATTAAGGACGAGGTTGTATCCCATAAAGAGAAATACAGATCATATGTATTACAACTTCAGGAGTTAATAACCAGACTTACTGATAAGGGTGCGCAGATACAAACGAGTGAAGAGAGAAACAGGCAGATAATAGATAATATATTTCTAAAGACCAGACAGGAGATCAAAAAGCAACGTACAGGATTAAATGTCGCAAATACTTATTACAAGACGATGAGTAATTCTGTTGTTAGGGCGGTAGAGAACTCAATACTTGATGAGAAAAAATGACAAATGTATGGCTTTGTGATAAAACGGTTGCTTATATTCAGAATTGTTAGTATAATAGTTATGTAAAAGTTTGTCTGTATATATATCATTTTTTTGATTTTTTTCAAAAAAAGGGTTAAGTATTCCCAGCTTAGTCCGATATATAATACAGTAAGGCAGAAATGCCGTTAAGGATTCCGAGTGAAGGAGCGTACGGCCGGAACGAAGAATCGACACTATTAACGCGGCAGGGAAGCCGCATAATTCAAATTTCAAGGAGGAATTAAATATGGTAGTACAGCACAATATGACAGCAGCAAATGCTAACAGAATGTTAGGTGTTACGACTGGAGCACAGGCTAAGGCAACTGAGAAGTTATCTTCAGGTTACAAGATCAACAGAGCAGCTGATGATGCAGCAGGCTTAACAATCAGTGAGAAGATGAGGAGCCAGATTCGTGGTCTTACTCAGGCTTCCAAGAATGCACAGGACGGTGTTTCCTGCGTACAGACAGCTGAAGGCGCACTCAACGAAGTTGAGGATATGCTTCAGAGAATGAATGAGCTGGCAGTTAAGGCTAAGAATGATACTAACATGACGGCTGACAGGGATGCTATCCAGTCAGAGCTTAATGCGCTCAGCGACGAGATTAACCGTGTTAAGAGTTCTACCCAGTTCAACAACCAGAACCTTTTGGATGGTACTTTCTCATCAGGTAAGGGACTTCAGGTTGGTGCTAACAGTGCCAATGTTATCACAATTAAGATTGGTGCTATGGGTGCAACATCTATCGGTGTATCAAAGTCTAATGTAAGTGTATCGAATGCTACTAATGCAGGTACAGCTATGGAGAACATCAAGAAGGCTATTGCTTCCGTATCGAAGCAGAGGTCAGATCTTGGTGCTGTTCAGAACCGTCTTGAGCACACTATCAAGAACCTTGACAACGTTGTTGAGAATACAACAGCAGCTGAATCACAGATTCGTGATACCGACATGGCTTCGACGATGGTTGAGTACAGCAAGAACAATATCCTTGCACAGGCAGGTCAGTCAATGCTTGCACAGGCTAATCAGTCTAACCAGGGTGTTCTGTCACTGCTTGGCTAATAAGTCGGAATACTACTGTATAAAAGAGGATTGGCGAAAGCCAATCCTCTTTTTAGATATATGGGAGCATTTATGAAAGTTTTATATTTAAACATTGAAAGCTTTTTTGGGAATATGGATATGCTGGATGCTCTTGAGCATTACAGGGATGAATGCGGTAATGGGCTAGTTCTTAGAAAGTATACATATGTTTATGATGAAGCAAAGATAAGAATAGATCCGGATTTTGAAACTAGGTTTTTGAATGATTTAAGAAAAGAAAACCCTGACTTTGTATTCTCATTTAATTTCTTGCCTATTATATCTAAAGTATGTTGTATAGATGGAATACCGTATGTTTCATGGATATATGACAATCCGGAACTGTTTCTATACTCATATCAAGTCATAAATCCATGTAATATTGTTTTGTTGTTTGACTCAAAGCAGTATGAAGAATTTGTAAGGGGAGGAATAAAGACGGTTGAATATCTTCCGTTAGCAGCATCAACAAGGCGGCTTGACAAATTGATACCGAATGAAAAAATAAAAAGCAAATATGAATGTGATATATCTTTTGTTGGTTCTTTATACACGGAACGAAGGCAGTATTATGAAGAGATAGTAGGAAAACTTGATGGATACACATATGGATATCTTGAAGGTTTGATCCGTAGCCAGCTTCAAGTGGATGGAGTAAATATTATTGAGGAGTGTCTGACAAATGATATAGTTGAAAATATCAAAAAGGTAACGGATATACATACTCCATCAGACAGTGCTGAAACTATAGAACATTTATATGCTAATTACGTTTTGAACAGGCAGGTTACGGTTACAGAACGCAGGGAGATACTTACAATGATAGGGAAAAGGTATCCTTTACGACTATATACATATACAAAGAATAAAGATTTTTCGCCTGCCGGTATACAGAATATGGGTCCTGCTGACTATTTCTGCGAGATGCCATATATATTCAAGCTCAGTAAAATTAATCTTAACATAACGCTAAGGAGTATCAAGAACGGAATACCCTTAAGAGGATATGATATACTTGGAGCAGGGGGGTTTCTGCTGTCGAATTATCAAGCTGATCTTGAAAGACATTTTATACCGGGAGAGGATTACGTATACTATGAAAATAGGCAGGATCTTATGGATAAAATAAGATATTATTTAGTGAATGATTCTGAACGTAGAAGGATTGCACAAAATGCCCATGACAAAGTGGCCAAGGAACATTCGTTTGATGTGAGAGTAAAACAAATACTGGATATAGTTCAATCGCGTATTAAGTAGATTGATTTATCAGAGTATCGGGTTCTGATGCACCATCTATATAAGCCCCGTGTTTTGACATATTTATGAATTCTACCCAATCATATTTCTTTATCTGATGTTCTATTGCTTTTTTGAACCATATAAATGCCTCGCAAGTTTCTACCGTATTTCCGTCCGTGGATGGTATTTTTGTAGATCTACGAGCATCAGGTGATTCGGAATGTGGCATACCTTTGGCATACATTCGACCTGAAGGGTATGCAAGATCTAAGCCAACAAGAAATATTTTACGTGCGCCGAGGTGTACAGCTGCTTCGATAGCAAGTGCAGTAACGGTTCCGCTTATATCCCATACGGATTCTTCAGGTAGGAAATTTCTTGTGATATCATTACTTGCTGTTGTTTTAACAAAACATTTTTTTCCCTTATAAGCTTCTGTATATTTCCAGTTTAAACTCCAGTCAGCAATAAGTGGTATGTTGGTCGTTGATTCTTCAATACCTTCTATGTGTTTTGAAAGTTGATTTGATGAGTCGGCAGCAGCAATAATATCAGGAAAAACACTTTCGCTAAGCAGTCTGCGCAATACAGTATTAACTGCAATTAGACCTCGTGTACCTACGCTTTGCTTAAGAAAAGTTATACATTCATCAAGAGACGGTCCGGCAGAGATAATAATCCATTCTGCCTGATGATAACTATCTTGAATTTCAGAGAACGAAATGCTATCAAGTTTTTTATTCTTCCAGAAATTTATAATACATTGTTCAGTTGATTCCCGTGAGAATTCGTTATTAGTTATTATACGGTTAATTTCCCCACCGCAGCTTTTTTCAAATATTTGTTTTTTCGATGGTAAGATATATAATCCAACAGAGTTTTCTGAATTAAAATCAGAGATAAACCTCTTGGCTAATTCGTCCTTATCGCTATTACAAAATATCTCTATGCTTTCATTGGGAATTAAAGACAGAACTCCATATAGGATTGCATAATTTATCAGTGCGCTATCTTCTTCGTATAAATGTATCTTTACAGCACCTTCCGATTGGATAAATACTTGATATGCTTCATATCCAAGACCACACCCGAGTATAAAAAAGGCTTCTGTTTCCGGATTATATATGGATTTAATGACTAGATATGCTTCATACATTGGGTCATGTGTGTCATGAAGATATACACCAAAAGTATCATCTTTTACTGTCAGAAAACCGGTATCAGAACTTATAAGAGTATACTTTCCATCGTATACATCGATAGTATTGTTATTTTTGACACAAAGATAAAGCTCCGGTATAAGTTTACCCACGATAAGTCCGGTAGTAAGGAAGTAATTTTCATACCCTTCTTTTATCTCCAAGGCGATACGCTGGATATTAGCAGCAGCTGAATAATTTGATTTTGCAAGAAGTTCTAGCCATTGTTCAAGTTCCGACATGGCTCTGTTATACAAATTGCGAGCTTTTGAGAAGCATCCGGAATTGATGAGAAAAACAAATTCCTTGAGGTCTGAGATTATAAATGAGACTTTATATAATTCTTCAATAAAATCTTCCATACGTATTGCCGCCCTTCAGAATTAAACTACCATATTTCCTCGGGTTTTTCTATGTTTTTTTATAAATGTTTTATCAAGGCTTTGGCAGCTGTTGATTGTTTTCATGGGTTAGTTTAAAATTATAGTGTTTAATAGGAGAATCATAAGAATATGGCTGAGAAGTTTATTGAAGAACTATACAAAAATGCGGAAATTGTATATGAACTTGAAGTGATAGTAGAAGATATACGTTTGCGTTCGGATACAACAGCGGTGAGTAGGTTGAACGATGTATTCTCTCGTCTTGCAGAACTGAGCCAAAATTATATTGAAATAAACCTAGATTATGGGAAAATATTTTGGAGTAAGGTAAAGAAAATATCAAGTATCACGGGAGATCTTACTGAAATAGGTGATGTGATAGAAATTGAAATACTACCGCGCGTTAGAGAATATTTGGGGATACTTGCAGATATTAATGTGGACCTAAATAAGAATTATTCAATTATGAGTACAAGGTCAGGCTTTTTGACTCTGTATTCGAAAGAAAAAGACATTTATATACACAGTATGGATGATCCAATGATGGAAGCCAGAAAATACGTTAGTTCGTTATATGATGTATCGAAAGATGTGTATTATGTTTTTGGATGTGGGATGGGATATGAACTGTATCAGTTATATGAACTGTCGGAGGGTTTTACACAGATTATTTTGTACGAACCTTGTGAAGAAATATATACCGCCGCAGTTTCATATGGTGTGCTTTCAAAAATTCCGGATGATTATTTAGAACGCTGTGATTTTGAAAATGTATCTGAATTCATGGAAAGAGCAGAGAATTCGGATGCGGGAATCCTTATTAATATCCCAAGCCTGCATGCTCTTGAAGATAACGAAGAGAAAAGGTGCTTAACCTCATGTTGGATGATGCAGAATTCTGCTAGAAGATTTGAAAAAGATAATAAAAATCGTATTAGAAACGCAATGCTTAATTTACCTGATGCAGAAGTGTATCTGAAAGACAAGTGTGAAGAAGTAGTGATCGTAGCAGCCGGCCCCTCACTGTCTGAACAAATAAATCTACTGCGAGATCGGCGCGGCAGAAAGATAATTGCAGTCGGAACGATTTTTCATAAGCTTCTTTCAGAGGGAATAAAACCGGATTGTGTTGTAATGATAGATCCGAAAGAGTCGATGGTTGAACAGATAAGAGGAATTGAAGAAAGCGAAGTGCCGCTATTATTGGATGATAATGCTTATTGGAAATTAGCCAGAATTTATAAGGGACCGACATATTTCATGAAAAACTGGAATTATAGCGGAACAGTTGCTTCGGCTGCAATAGAGGTCGCTGCACATATGGGAGCAACTGTATTTTATTTAATGGGTTATGATATGGCTTATCCGGTTTTACAAAGCCACGCTGATGGGGCGACAAGTATGTCAGAATTAGATATGAACAGGTTGTTTTTGACGGAGAGTACAGATGGAGGCAAAGTGCTTACAGATAATCATCTTTCATATTATTTGACCGTAATAGAGAATCAGATAAAGAATCACAAAGAAATAAAATTTATTAACATGTCAAAGCACGGAGCCAAAATTAACGGTACTATTAATTGGAATGGGGATGCAAATGAAACTGTTATCGCTTGATAATTATATTGAGTTTAAGTGCATAGGTGGGAAATGTCCTATCAGTTGTTGCGGTGGATGGTCTATTCTTGTTGATAAAGCTACAGAGGAATACTACCGTTCTCTTGAAGGGGAAGCAGGAGAGAGAATAAGAAAAGGGTTAGAAATCATAGACGGAACTACCATCCTAAAAAGGGATGAAAATGAAGCATGTATTTTTTGGGATGAAAAACGGATGTGTAGTATCCAGAAAGAGCTGGGTCATGAAGCATTATCTGAGACCTGCAGATCTTATCCCAGAGAATTTCAAGATGTTGGTGATATTACAATATGCTATTTAATGAACTCATGCCCGGAGGTAAATAGGCTGGTCATGCAACGTAAAGAACCGATGAATACTTTGTTTGATGATTCGGCTGATGAAGCCGGCAATGAGGTACTTAATGTTATTGACAAAGTAAATTTTCCGCATGTTTTAAAGGCTTTTTCGGTTGGAATCCATATTTTACAGAATAGAGACTTGCCGATGACTGGCAGGATGACACTTTTATTGTTATTCGTAAGCCGTTTTCAGGAGCTAATGAAGGAGGGAAAGGATCCGACAGATATTATAGGGGTTTTTTCATTACCCGAGATATATACTTTATTTCTTGAAAACAATCCGGTTAATGAAAGGGATTACTCAGGAAAATTCCAAATATTTATATTGATAATCAGTGTGCTTGATTCTTATGTGTATGTTTTTCCAATATGGAAGAAAATTCAAATTCTTGCTGAAGATATAATGAATAAAGAAGTATATGATGCAAAGGCGTTGGAACAAGCGTTTATCCGACTTGAATCTGCTCAATTACAAATAGAGTTTGAACAATTGATGGTAAGCAGGTTTTTTGCATCATTTATGAAAGGGTATGAGAAATCGGATTATGTTGAGATTTTAACTTATGAATGTTTAAAGTATGTGGCTTTACTTGTATATATAGTACTTTCAGAGGTTGAAAAAGGACATATATGTACACAGAAAGAAAGAATTGAGTTTTATACATTATGTTCAAGAATAGATCACTCATCCAAAATGAGGAATAAAGTAAAAGAAGCTATAAGACGGGAAGGGCTTGGTGAATTGGATACACTGCTCAGACTTGTCAGTTAAGTGAGGATAGAATGAATAATGTAAGTGTAATAATCCCTACATACAATAGGGAGAAATATATAAAGAATGCAGTCATGAGTGTGCTGAATCAAAAGGGCCAGGGGAATGATTTTGTTATTGTCGAGGTATTGGTCATAGATGACGGTTCCGTAGATAATACGCAAGAGGTTGTAAATTCCATGGATGACAGCAGAATACATTATTATAGAATGCCCGCTAATGGTGGTCCGGCTACCGCACGAAATAGAGGAGCAGACATGGCAAAGGGTGAATGGATAGCGTTTCAGGACAGTGATGATATATGGCATGATGATAAGCTGCAAAAACAAATAGAACTTACTATGAACTTCCATGAATTACGCATGGTATCACATCCGATAAGAGCTCGTTTTCAAGATGGAAGTACAATAACAACCGGTGTTGTTGGTGATGATGATATAGTAAATGCACTATCTGAAAGGAATTATTTTGATACACCTACGATGCTTATAAAAAGAGAGGCATTTTATAACGCAGGGGGGTTTGATACCAGACTTAGTGCACTGGAAGATTGGGAATTTGCTATAAGATTTGCTGATAAATTTAAGATAGGTATGGTTCGAGAGGTTTTGATAGATTCTGAAATGATTTCGGGAGGAGTGTCATCAAATGTTTCCGGATATTATGAAAGCAGATGCAAAATGATATCTTGGAACAGAGACATTCTTATCAATCACGGGTGCTTTGATAATGCTGTCAAGAGCCTGTTGCTTCATGCCCAAAGGAATGATGTCTTGGAAGCAGTCAGTAGGATGCTTGAATTGTATCTTATGGAGGGATGAGAATATGTCTTTCGATGAAAATGTAGTGCAAAAAATGAAGGAACTGGAAAAGGAAAATGATGAACTGAAAAAATGGCAGATAAGTGTTAATCAGTTGCTTCAGCAAATGCTTGATATAGTAACACAACAAAAGGGTTTTCAAACAAATGTTGAGGAGGAATTGAAAAGTCTTAAACAATATGCGAGCATTAATAGATTCAGGATTGATAGTCTCCCTTATGAGTTACAGGATCCGGATTATAAATCTTTTTTTTATAAACCTAAAATCATGTCATCGGATATGACAAGGAGGATGATTGCAGAGAAGAAGAAATCGTTTTCGCGGTTTGGGGACGGTGAATTTGCGGCTATTGTCGGGCAAAAACGGTGGAACTTTCAGGACGAATCACAGGTATTGGCGAACAAACTTCGAGAGGTTCTGAAGTCTGAAGAGGAAGATTTGTTAATAGGAATAAATCCAACTTTTTATATGAATTTGTTTGATCTTCCTGAGGAAGATGCTGATGGAGTACGTGCTTATATGCGTCCGATGGTCAGACGACTGCATGCAGAGTTGCTTGATACTCAAAAATATTATGGTGATGCATTGTTTCATAATATTATGAATGATGAGGATGTTAAAGAACTTAAAAGCATTTGGAATGATAGAGATTGCGTTTTTATTGAGGGTGTTCATACCTGTATGGGAGTTGGTAATGATCTGTTTGATAATAGTAAGAGCATTGAAAGAATACTGGGTCCCGCAGAAAATGCTATAGATAAATATGACAAAATTATGAATGAGGCAGTAAAACAGCCAAAGGATAAGCTTGTACTGATCTCACTTGGTCCTACGGCTACGGTTCTTGCATATGATTTATGTAAGGAAGGATATCAAGCGGTAGATATAGGACATATTGATCTTATTTATGAGAGTTATATAAGACAGCTTCCAAATCTGTATGGGGTAAACATTTCATATAAGTATTGCAGCATGGATGAACGGATTTCAGGACGTGAGATAGAGGAAGTGAGTGATCCGATATACAGATCACAAATAGTTTCTATAGTAGGTAGTTGAAGTATTATTATATTTTAGAAGACATATGAGAAATAGACTAGCAGTTTGTGTACCAACTAAAGACAATCATGAAAATGTTCGACTCGTATTGGATCAGTGTATATCCAATTACCAAAAATATGGGATTGATATATATTATTATGATTCAAGTATAGGCACAGAAACAAAGGAAGTAGTATGCGAGTATAGTAGAGAATTTAGTAATATTTTCTATTGCTCAGCTCCAAAGAATTATTGTTATGGGGAAAAAATTGATTATATATTTGGGGATTTGAATCTAAAGAATTATGATTATATATGGCCAATTAAAGACAGGGCCTACTGTAACGAAAAAATGTTACAAAGAATCATAGATGGTTGTGATGATGATTGTGATATAGTATTCCCTGTTAATACATCTAGTCATGAAGGAATTTTTAATATGGTTTCCGCTACGGAATTCTATGGAAGATATGCAGTTCAGGCGACTTCGTTGGAGTCGGCTATTTATAGGCGACAGACAATGCTGAATGAATACCTTCATGGTACAATATATAATTATGACAAGCCTTTATGGGATTTTTGGCATTACAGATATTTATTCACTCGATTACAGGAAGTAATTAAACCCTGCATCAGGATTATAGCTGAATCCGATGCACAACTATTAAATGTACCTAAGCGCACATCATATTGGGAAAAAGATATTTTTGTTGTTTGGAAGGATTATTGGATAAATGTAAATGAAGCACTTCCGGAGAACTATGACATATATAAACCTTTTGTAATAAAAAATACGGCTTCAATTGTACAGATATTTGGTGGAAGAGACAGATTGATACAACTTCATAACAACGGTATATTGACGAGTAAAAATTTACCGTTTATTTTGGATCGTTGGGAATTGGTTTCTGATGTTCCTAAACATGTAGTGAAACAGATTGCAGAAGATAATTACGATATTTTTCATGATCCTACACAGCTTTGTTCTGTCAATGAAGTTGGTCAGATTCTTCAAGAGATACATACTCTTTTGTACAGAGGAATTGGATTAAATGATATTCCGATTGATGATATTGAGAGGCTTGTGCTTACTGAGGTAATGAATGAGGTTAAATATAGCAAAGAAAAGAAGAGGCTTATGTGTGGAAGCGTAAAAGATATATGTGATTATATACGTAATGGTGATATGAAAGATGCCATGAAATATGTTCAGATGTTGTTTATGTTTGTGCAGTGAGGGGTTGTATGAAAAGAGCGATTATTACCGGTGGAACAGGATTTATAGGTAAGCAACTATTGGAAGTGCTGATTGAAAATGATGTGGAAGTCCTTTTGCTGGTAAGAGATAAGCATAGAGTCTGCAATGTAGATAATAAAAAAGTAAGTGTTATACAATATAACCCGGAAAGGATTGAAGACGTGCATATACCTCAGCACAGATATGATGTGTTTTATCATTTGGCATGGGGAGGAGTATCAGCTGAAAAGAAAAATGATATAGATCTTCAGATATCTAATATTGCTAATTCTGTAAAGGCTATGCGATTTGCTTATTATAATAACTGTTGTAGATTTATTGGAGCAGGCACGGTGGCAGAATATGTTTTTTGCAGAGATGTTATGGATGTTAATGATAAACAATCGCCCAATGATATGTATGGTGCTTCTAAAACGGCCACGCATTATTTTTTGGATGTAATTTCGAGAAATTTAGGTATTCCCTTTATTTGGGCGGTATTACCATCTACATATGGCGAGGGAAGAACCAGTGATAATATTGTAACTTATACAATAAGAAGTCTGTTAAGAAATGAAAAACCACAGTATGGAGATTTAAAACAAATGTGGGATTTCCTTTATGTTAAGGAAGTAGCAAGAGCACTATATTTAATTGGAGAAAAAGGAAAAGATTATAAAACATATGGTATTGGAAGCGGTAATTATAAACCCCTTAAAGAGTATATAGAAATGATCAGGGATATGATTAATCCGACGTTACCACTTGGTATTGGAGAAATTCCGGAAATGTCCGCCAGAACATTTAGTTCATGTGTAAACATTGATGAATTGACCAATGATACCGGATTTATCCCTGAAATTCATTTTGAAGAGGGAATGAAAAGGACTATCGAATGGTATAGAATGGAGTATGTAAGAGGCACGGGGGATATAAAAGATGGATGAAATGTCGATGTTGTATCAGGAAATGCCATCGCTTATAAAAAATGCTACCGATATGAGCTCTGTTATGAAGGCTGACGCGATACTTACTAATGCTGAGAATATGTACCCGGAGTTGATGGAAGGTGCCAATAAGTATATTGAAGGATTTGCTTATGATTCTTACAAGGAACTAAATATTTTTATCTTAGGAGCTGATGGCCATAATATAGCTCATGGGTTGAGAGACAGGTTATTGAAGGCAACAGTTATATGGATTCCAAATATAAATATGCCTGAAGACGGATATGACGGGAAGATGCATGGAATAATACTTTCCGAGATGGCGGTAGCGGAATTTCTTAGTGGAAATGGGAATCTTGATATATGGATTAAAACACTAATAAAAGATGGATTTTTGCTGTTTAGATATGATAAGAATAAAGGCCGAGCCAGAATTCATAATTTACTTAATCGTCTTCATTTTGTATTGAATAAATGGAATGATAACGGTGTTATTTATTCTGTTAATAAATCTTTTAATGAATTGCCCGACTTATACTCAACAACTGTAGATACTACAAAGTGTAGGTTTAAAAAAGTGTATTGTGTATGTCCAGCGCTTATCAAGACCGGGGGAACTGAACTTATGCATCAGCTTGTTTATCAGATTAACAAACTTGGTGGAGATGCGGAAATTGCTTATACAAGAACGGATATGTATGGAGGATATGCAGATACAGAATTGATGGAGTATGTTACCGGTCATGTTACAGTGTTTGAAGATATAGAAGATAAACCTGGAAATGTTGTCATATTTCCGGAATCGTGGACAAATATTTGCGACAAAATTCATAATGCAGGTATTTGGGTATGGTGGATGTCTGTTGATAATTTTAAGAAAATAAACGTAAGTGAGGAGGGTTGTAATCATCTGATTGAAGATATAAAAAGCAGGGTAAGTATGCATTTGGTTCAGTCGGAATATGCAAGGCAATATATATTATCTAATGGAATACATGAGGATATTATTCAGGATTTATCTGACTACATTAATGATATTTACATGGACGAAAATGCAATAAATACAGGTATAGAGAAGAAAGATATCGTTGTATATAATCCAAAAAAGGGGATGGAATTCGTATATAATCTTATAAATGAGGCTCCTGATATTAAATGGACACCTATAGAAGGCATGACTACAGAACAGGTAAAAGCGCTTATGCAAACAGCTAAAGTATATATAGATTTCGGTAATCATCCGGGAAAAGACAGATTACCGAGAGAGGCGGCAATGAGTGGATGTGTAGTTATAACAGGACGGAGAGGCAGCGCAGCCTATTATGAAGATGTTTCTATACCAGAAAAATATAGGTTAGATGAAAGCTACATCAGTAATATTGAAATTATAGAGCTGATAAAAGAGTGTCTTAACGACTATAATAATGTTATAAAAGATTTTGATGATTACAGAAAGAAAATTGCCTCTGAAAAAGATAGTTTTATCGGGAATGTAAGAAGGCTTTTTATAAGAACAACGGGTGAGTAAAAAGAGGTGAAAGAGATGAGAGATACTACGTTGGAATTACTTAATACGATAGGAGAATATAAGGATTTTTTATCGACTTCATATGCTGAAGATAGAATAGATAAAAATAACTATATCGCAGAAGATCTGAAAAATGGGATTACAATGGTTGCAGATGATGTTTATGGAATATTAACGGAAAAGGAACGAAAACTGTTGGGTTTTATTCTGCAGGAAGAACCTATAATAGTTAAGGATTTGATAGATTTATTACATGATTGGTTAGAAGAGACCAAACAGGATATAGAAAATGTTTCGAAGCATTTAGTTATTCTTGACCGAGATTTTGAAAGTATGATGATAACGGTGGAAAGATGTACAGAAGAAACACTGTTTAGCCGCCTGGTAAAAATATTGAACAAATTTGCGGAGGAAATGCCATCCAATTTTGCAAAGTTGATTAATATTTATTCTGACTTCTCTCATCTGTGGGGAGATTTTAATCCTGAAGCCGGAAACTATGATCATTTTATTAATGGTATTCGAGCGGTGAAAGAACATGTTGATGATATAAGATGGTTATACGATGTTGTTCAGGATTATCGTTCAAAAAAAATGATATATGGGTTGGTAAAATTCTGGCTTGAATTGGATTTTGGATATAAAAACATGATAAAAGAAGGATGTTTTGATGATTATTTTGATCTGGATGTGTTTAGGGGTCGTGTTTCTGAACAAGAGGTTTTTGTGGATTGTGGAGCGTATACCGGTGATACAGCAATAGCGTTCTATAATAACTATGAAAAATGTAAAACAATGTATCTTTATGATATGAAGCCGGTTAATCTTGAAAAAGCAAAAGAAAAACTGGAACATCATAGTGAGATAATATATAGAGTCGCAGGGGTAGGGAGTTGTGAACAATCAGGTACTATTATAACTTTACAAAATACGGAAACATCAACTTTTTCGTTAACAGGATATGATACAGCAGTTGATCCGGAAGCAAAGGGTATAGATGCTGATGAATTAAACGTAGAAATAGTAGCTATAGATGATGACATAAAAGAGAAAATTTCATTTTTAAAAATGGATATTGAAGGATATGAGGTTAATGCCATTATGGGCGCAAGAAAACATATACTAAACGACCATCCTAAGCTGGCTATATGCTTATATCATCATTATGAACACTTATGGGAAATTCCAAAACTGATTCATTCGATTACGCCTGATTATAAATTTTACTTAAGATACAATGGAGATATAAATGGAGTTATGGCATCGGAGTATGTTCTTTTGGCGGTGTAAGGTCAGATTTTGAGTTTTGAGGGGTATCAATAATATGAAGATACTGTTAATAAAACGTGAGAATGTATGTTATAGTTCGCTTACATACTTTTTAAATGAGATAGGAAATGGTCTTGTAAAACATGGGGCAACTGTAGATATATTGGATGTATCTGCGAACCCGCTTTTACAACCGGATGATTCACGCTTGTATGAGATAGAAATGGCCGGATATGATGTTGCATTTACTTTTAATGCAGTGGGTCAACAGAATTATAAAATAAATGGAGAAAATTATTGGGACAGTATCGGTGTCCCTTTTATAAATTATATAGTTGACCATCCCTTGCAACACCATAAAGCATTATCTGAGCATGGATATAATTACTACGTAATATGCATAGATACATTTCATAAAGAGTTTATAAGAAAATACTATCCGCTTATCAAAGACCATATATGGTTTTTGCCGCATGGGGGAATAAAGGATGTATATTCAGATGGGGATATAGACTTTAGTTATGACGGTTTTAAAGCAAGGAATATAGATATATTGTTTACCGGAACATATTTGTCCCTATCGTCAATTGAATCTAATATAAACGAATATCCGGTATCTGTAAGGAAGCTGATCGTGGATCATATAGACTATATGTTATCAAATAGAGCATTAACTGAAGAAGAAGGTTTGATAACGGTATTAAAAAATCGTGGAATAGATGTAGACACTATAGATATGTTTGATTACCTTTTTGCGACCAGGATAACAGAGCAATATGTGAGAGCATATATAAGGGAAGAAATAATACGTTATATGATCGCATCAGGATTGAATCTTAGGATATATGGGTACGGATGGGATACATTTGTGGATGATATGCGAAATACTTTATGTTTTGGCAGTGTATCATTTGAGAAAACGCTGGGATTGTTCGGCCGCAGCAAGGTGGTTTTAGACCAGTCGTCGCATATAAAACATGGAATGCATGAAAGAATTGCCAATGCAATGCTTGCGGGTGGAGCGGTATTAACTGACAGGAATGATTATCTTGAATCCGTATTTAAAGAAGGACTGGAAACAGGCGAATTATGTATGTTTGATGTGTCAAAACCGCAGGAGATTCCTCATATTGCAGCTGATATGCTGGAAAATGATGAGAAGTTATATGAAATGGCTATGAGAGCTGAAAGAAAAGCATGTAACGAAATGACTTGGGAATGTAGAGCAGCAGAGTTGCTGGATATAATACGGCAAATAATATAATAGTTGCGTAAACATGAAGAATTATATGGATAGAATTATACTGACCGAAGAATTTTATGAGGACGAGATTAGGGAAGGGTTTTATATTCCTGCTTGTGTAAAGCAGGCGTGGGGTGCACAGATACGGGTACTGAACGACGTTGATAAGGTATGCTCGGAGCTCGGTATTAAGTATTTCGCAGACTGGGGAACCTTTCTTGGTGCAGTGCGCCATGGAGGGTTCATCCCTTGGGACGATGATTTTGACATCTGTATGCTAAGGGATGATTATAACAGGTTCCTTAAAGAAGGAGTTGAGAGATTACCGAAAGGATATGCGGTTTTTAATCTTGAGAACAAGGAAGACCACGAGCAGTTTGTTGCAAATATAGTAAGCAGAACGAGGATATGTTTTGATACCGATCATCTTGAACGGTTCCATGGGTTCCCGTATATTTCAGCTGTTGATGTATTCCTTATTGATTATATGGCGAATGATAAGGACAGACAGGAAGCAATGAAGCTAAAGGCTCAATATGTCCTTAAGATATCGGACGAGATAAGGGAAGGTAAGCTTGCGGAAGGTGAGCTTAAAGGAAGGCTTCAGGAAGCAGAGCGGCTTCTTGATATAAGAATACCAAAAGGACTTACGGACAAACAGATAAGACAGTTCCTTGACATCGAGGCGGAGAAGCTGTTTGCTACATTTGTGGATGAGAGGAATGATGCGGAGCGGATAGTGCAGATGATGCCGTGGGGACTTAAGGATGTTAAGATTATGCCTGCATCGTATTATTCAGAAACTATAGATATTCCTTTTGAAACGGGAACTATCCCCGTACCGCTTATATATGATGATGCATTGAGACGACATTACGGTGATTATATGCAACTTTATAAGAATGCGGGAGGGCATGATTATCCTTTTTTTGAAAAATCACGCGCCCAACTTCAGGAGGTGCTTGATTTTGAACTACCTGAATATAAGGTTGAAGGCGAGGAACTGCTCAGGAAGGCGGAAGAACGTAAGGATTATATTGTAAGTAGTGATGGCAGGAATAAATACAAGGATACAGTAAATGATTGCTTGTCAGAAATGAATCGTTTATTTGATAATATTGGTACTATTATGCATCGCTATAGATCTTTCACAGGAATACAGGATGACAAAGATGCAACCGGAATTTCCAATATAGTGAATATCTATATAGATGATCAGCGAGGAATACTCTCAGGTTTCTGTACAGAGATCCAGCAGCTTGCGATCGATCTTGGAATCTATATGGAGAACGTAAAGGGTGAAGGATACGATATAGTGAACTTGTTGGAAGAGCTGTGCGAAGAGCTCTATCAACTAACAATAGATGATACGTCAAATGGATTAGAAAAGAAATATGAAAAAATCGGTAATTGCTTGAATATAATAAAACAGAAAGCAGAAAGACGACGTGAAATATTGTTCCTGCCATTTAAGGATAGGTATTGGAGAACAATGGAACCTTTATATCAGGAGGCTATGCGCGATCCTGATACGGATGTCTATGTAATCCCTATACCGTATTATTACAAGGACTATAAAGGACAACTTAAAAATATGCAGTATAGGGTAAATGAATATCCCGAGGACATTGAACTCACACATTATGACAGATATGATTATACCCTACATCATCCTGATTTCATCGTAATCCAGAGCCCATATGATAACTACAACGATGAAATGTCAGTTCCTCCGTTTTTTTATAGCGATAAATTGCTAGAACTAACAGACAGACTTGTTTATATTCCGTGGTTTGAAACATATGATTTTACGCGGGAAAATGAGAGGGAATATATTAATTTGAAGAACTATTGTACAATGCCGGGAGTTATAAATGCAGATACGGTAGTCCTTAACTCCGAAATATTAAGAAATACATATATTGAGAAGTTGTGTGACTTTGCAGGAGAAGAAACAAGAAAGTTGTGGAAAAGAAAGATTGTAGTTGGTGGAAGTGAAGAAGCTTCTGAAATATTGGGGTATGGAGGATTTGAAGAGCCGGTAGAGGCAGGGGGGTTAAATGATAGTGAAAGGATCAATACAGCAAGGAAGGTGCTTTTGTATTATCCTGATTTCAGTGTTATTCTCCAACGAGGACAGCAGGCTATAGATAAAATTGAAGAGGTAATTGATACTTTTGTTGAAAATTCCGAAGCACTTGATTATTTAATACTAAAGGGAAGATTGATCGAAAGCAGGCTTAAAGTGATTGACCCTGCTTTACATGATGAGTATATAAGAGTAATTGAAAACGCCGTAAATAAATCGCCGGTTTCATTTGAATTTGTTAGTGAAGATGAAACGAATTATGATACTTTGGTGCAAAGATGCAGCGCATATTACGGGGATGGAGGACGTCTTGCCCATATGTTCAGAAATGCCGGTAAACCCGTGATGATACAGAATTATGACATCATATAAGAATTGAAATAGATATTGACAAGGCGCAAAGAATTGTTGATTTTTGGCTATGAATATGCCAAAAGCCATTTTACTTGAGAGAAGACGGTGCATTATACAATAATATGAAGGGTACGGAAAAATAAAAATGAAATTATATATATCTATGTATCATTACACTAGAGATCTGCCCCATTCCAGATATCCACAAATCAAAGGGCTTGATATAACCCTTTTCAGGCAGCAACTTGCGTACTTCAAAAGAAATTTTGATGTGGTTCGTATGGAGGATGTTATCAAAGCCTCTTTAGGATATTCAACACTGCCTGAGAGAGCCTTGCTACTTACGTTTGATGATGGATATATTGATAACTATACGTATGCTTTTCCTCTTCTTGAGGAGTTTGGTTTTCAAGGATCATTTTTCATTCCAGGCAAGACTTTTTCCACGCATCAGTTGCTAGATGTTAACAAAATTCATCATATATTGGCTACGAGTGAAATTAATAATCTAGTTGATGAACTGCTTAAACTGTTAGATTATTACAGGGGAACCGGGTATGATTATCCTTCAAATGAAGAACTGTTTTCAAAGTATGCTGTAGCAAATCGTTTTGATAATAAAGAAACGATTTTTGCTAAAAGGATTCTCCAGACTGTATTACCGGAAAAGCTGCGTAACAGGATATCCTCCGATCTGTTTAGGGAGTTCGTAGGAGTTTCTGAAGAACAGTTGGCATACGAACTCTATATGACAGATGAGCAGATCAGAACAATGAAGCGTCATGGTATGTTCATAGGACTTCATGGGTATGATCATTATTGGTTGGGAGAGATTGATGAAACAGATATGAGATCGGATATAGATAAATCATTGGATACACTGGATGAATTTATTGACAGGAAAGCATGGGTAATGAATTATCCATATGGCAGTTATAATGAGAGCGTGATTGAGTATATAAAAGATAAAGGATGTATTATAGGTCTGACCACTGAGGCTCGAGCAGCAGAAATAGGAAAGGACTATATTTTTGCATTGCCTAGATTAGATTGCAATGATTTTCCCCCAAAGAGTGATAATTGGATAAATCTGTAGGAAGGATGTACGAAAATGAAATTCAAGGAATATACCTTGAGGATGTGCAGAAAAGAAGAATATGAAAAGCTTGTAGGTTTTATTAGAGAATATTGGGGGCGAAACCATGTTTTCTGCAGAAATAAGAAGATTTTCGAGTTACAACACGGACAAGCAGTTAATGGAGAATATGACTTCGTTGTGGCTGTTCATAACGAAACGCAGGAATTTCATGCGGTGCTTGGATTTATTTCATCTTCAACATATGATGGTGGAGATCATGATGAGCCCAATTTTGTGTTTGGTGCATTATGGAAAGTCAGAGACGATATATGCAAGAATGAAATAGGCAAGCTTGGATTAGGTATACTTTATTATTTGATTAGGAATTATCCAAAAACGGACTATATTACATTGGGACTATCAGGATTTAGCCGGCAGATATATGATTCTCTTCATTTTAACTCTGGAAAAATGATTCATTACTATATTGCATCAAAGCACATTAAAGACTATATAATATGCGAAAATCCTGTAGCAAACAGTACTTCTGGTTATAATGATTCATTTAGGATAACTGGAATATATGAACTTCCTTGTGAATGGTATACATCGTATCATCCCGTTAAAAATGCAGAATACTATAAAAACCGATATGTTAAACACCCATTTTATCATTATAGTCTTTATGGAATCTATAAAGATGAAAAATTGATGACTGTTTGGGTTACAAGGGAAATTAGTGTAAATGGGCATAGATGCCTAAGATTAATTGACATGATAGGTGATGTTGAAAATAGATTTGAGATTGAGGGGCAAATTCAAGAATTACTTAAAGAACACAATGCAGAATTTATAGATTGTTATAATTATGGCCTTGACAGGAGGTATTTTACTTACATGGGGTTTAATGAAGTAGAAGGTGATACTGTAATACCAAATTATTATGAGCCGTTTGAAAAACAAAATGTGGATATTTATTTTGCATACTATTCTAGGTATCCTGTTGTGATTTTTAAGGGAGATGCGGATCAGGACAGGCCTAATCTGTTGAATGATGAAATAAATGATTAATAGATGTTGAAACAGTTAATATAGAAAATTCAAAAAGCAGGAGGATAGTAATCATGACTAAAACAGAAGAAAAAATAAGGAACATTATTTCCGCAATATTGGAAGTAGATGTTGACGTTATACATGAAGACACAGCGATAGGAGATCTTCCTTCCTGGGACTCCTTAAATCATCTGAAGATTATTGGAAGGATCGAGAAGGAATTCGATATAAGATTTACACCTGATGTGATGATGGATCTTGAAGATGTGAGCGATATAGTAAATGCCACGGAGGCCAGAGTTAAATGAAGTCCATTGTAGAACAGATTATTGACCATGCATCAGTACAGCCTGAAAAAACAGCCCTTACTGACGGAAAGAGTACTAAGACATATGGTGAACTTGTTTCGAGTATCTTCCATGCTGCAAATATACTTACAAAGAACTTTGGAATGAAAGAAAATGATTCCATTGTGATCGCAGCAGATAAGCAACCTGAATTTGTCTCGCTTTATATGGCTTGTCATCTGCTTGGTATAGTGACGCTTCCTATTGCGCCTGATACGAATTCGAAAAGATATCGCCTGATAAAAGAAAAACTCAATCCGTCTCTTATTGTTGGATTTCAAGATGAGGATTCTGCTGCGAGAACAGCGGAATTGCAGGATTTCATTGGAGAAGCAGACACCAAAGAAATAAGGGTTCCGCTTAATCGGGTGGCAGATGTCATGTTTACGACCGGAACGACCGGGGAGCCAAAGGGAGTGCCTCTTACGCAAAGAAATATTGCAGCTGCTGCAAGGAATATCAATACATTTATTCGAAATTCAAAGGATGATATTGAAATGATAGCTCTTCCCATTTCTCATTCATTTGGTATTGGAAGGATGAGATGCGCACTCTCAAACGGACAAACTGTTGTTATGCTTGGGAGTTTTGCTAATGCTAAAAGATTCTTCCGATTTATGAACGAGTATGGTGTGACCGGATTTGGTATGGTACCGGCAAGCTGGGCTCTTTTGAAAAAACTGAGTGGTCTGAAGATCGAGGAATTCAAGGATCAGCTTAATTATATTGAGATCGGCTCGGCTCCTATGCCTATTGAAGATAAGAAGTTGCTGATCGAAAAACTTCCAAACACCCGCATATGCATGCATTATGGATTAACGGAAGCCTCCAGAAGCGCATTCATGGAGTTTCACGAATGTAAAGAAAGGTTAAATACAATAGGCAAACAGTCTCCTAATATGAATATAACGATTTGCGACGAAAAAGGAATTCCGGTACCTGAAAACGTCGAGGGAGAGATATGTGTTTCGGGCGATGCCGTTATGAACGGATATTTAAATCTTCCTAAAGAAGAATCATTTTGGGGAGACAGTTTCCGTACAGGTGATTGGGGATTTATAGATGAAGAAGGCTATATTACCCTTAAAAGTCGGAAAAAAGAGCTTATTAATGTAGGAGGGAAGAAAGTAAGTCCTCTGGAAGTAGAAGAAGTTTTGATGGCTTTTGATTTTATTGATGACTGTGCCTGTGTTGGTATTCCGGATCCCGACGGAGTTATGGGTGAAGTGATCAAAGCGTTTATAGTAACTAAAGAAACCAATAAAGTCTGTAAAGAGGTTATGGATCAAATGATAGGGTCACAGCTGGAGGGATATAAGCATCCGGTGATCTATGAATCGATTGACTCGATACCAAAAACTTCTTCAGGAAAAGTTCAGAGATTGTTGTTAAAGTGAGGCGATTTTGATGTGGCAGCCACAAGGTATTTATAACGAGTATATTTTGAGAACGCCGGTTTTATTAGTTGGAGATGAGTCTGTTGCTGGATTATATAATTACCCTGCATCAAAGATAGCAGTTATACATGGGACTTCTTTTGCAGATCAGGAACTGTTTAAGAGGGTTTTTAGGAATAGGGAAATTAGATTTTTTGTAAGAAGCTGGAAAGAAGAACCTGATATGAATGGCCTACGAGGAACACTTCGTGCTCTGGAAGATTTTTCTCCTGATACAATTATAGCAGTGGGCGGAGGATCTGTTATAGATGGCGCGAAGTTATGCCGGCTTTTTTATGAAATTCCATATTATACACCGGACATGTCTAAACCCGATTGTGATCTGCTTACTACTAAGTTTATTGCTATACCCACCATGGTGGGATCAGGAGCTGAAGCATCATCCGCAGCTGTTTATGTAGAGAATGATCACAAAGAAATGATTGTTATTCACGAACTTCAACCCGATGTTGTGGTTTATGATAAGCGTTATTTAGAAAATATTCCGGAAAGACTGTTTTGCGCCAGCATTATAGATACTATGTCACATACAATTGAAGGATATGTGTCTAATATCCGGAATTCGATTGTTGAAATGCAGGCAGAGGCAGCTCTGAGATTGCTTAAAAGCGAGATGGACAAATATCTTAACGACATTCATATAGATTATTCCAAACTCCAATATGCAGGTTTTCTGGGAGGTGTAGTCCAGAATCATTGTATTGTCGGAGCCAACCATGCTATAGCACATCAGCTAAACCAATTTGGGTTTTTGCATGGGGAAGGAATAGCATTATTGCTTCCGTCTGTTATCAAAATGAATTCAAAGTTTGAAAAGGTGCGGATCAGATATGAAACACTGTGTGAGAATTCTGGATTTAACGGAGTTGATGATCTTATTGGATTTATTGAAAGGATATCAGAGAAATCCGGGATCAATGAACGTAAAGAAGAACTGAAAAAGGTTTTAACTGGTTGTATTAAAAATGATACGTTTATAAAAAATGTAAAGAATGATCGTGGCGGAAAGGGTAATCCTGTTGAGATTACTGGTGAGTATGTAGATGAATTGATCAGGAGCATATAATCATGACTGGATCATTGACGGATAATTTGGTAAAAGAACCGGCATTTTACTATGAACAGAGAAAGAAAGATGAAACATTTAATGAAGCTCTGCTTGAAGAGATAAGGTTTCATTACGACAATAATGATTTATATCATCGTTTCTGTGAAAATAAAGGCTTTAATCCTTATGAGTATAGTGGAACAATAGAAGACATTCCACCTGTTCAAGTTAGCGTATTTAAGGAATTGGGAAATCAACTCAATAGTGTGCCTGACGATAATATCAAGATTACACTTCAATCATCTGCTACATCGGGAGTTCCCAGTAGCATACCCATAGATTCCATTACATCAAAAAGACAGGCTAAGACAATGGTAAGGGTGCTTGGTGATTTTATTGGTAATGAGAGGAAACCATTTTTAGTAATGGATGTTGATCCTTCGGCAGGTTTCCGCCATATACTTGGCGCACGTTATGCTGCAGTAAGCGGTTATCTGAATTTTGCAACGGAAGCCGGATTTTTTTTAAAAGTCGGTAATGATAATACTTATTATTTTGATATAGATGGAATAAAAGCATTTATCGAGAGAATAGGATCACAAAGTTCAATAGTCTTCGGTTTTACATATATTTTATATTCCGAAGTTTTGAAGCCTTTGAATGATGCAGGAATTTCATTTGAATTGCCGAAGGATTCAAAAATCATTCATATAGGAGGCTGGAAAAAGCTGGAAAGCAGAAAAGTCAGTAGGGATGAGTTCAACCTACTCGCAGCGAATGTTTTTGGAGTTGGATATCAGGATGTGATAGATATATATGGATTTACAGAACAAATGGGATTGAATTATCCTGATTGTCCGTGCGGTTACAAACATACACCTTTGTATTCGGAAGTGATAGTACGGGATATTGTTACGAAAGAGCCTTTGGATAATGGAATGGAAGGGTTACTCGAGTTTGTAACACCCATTCCTCATTCCTATCCCGGAAATGCAGTTCTTACAGATGATATTGGTATTGTAGTTGATGGAGATTGTGAATATCATCGTGGAGGTAAGAGATTTAGGGTAACAGGAAGACTTAAGAAGGCGGAGATTCGTGGATGTGGAGATATTCTTTCAAGCAAGCTTAAATTTGCAGCACAGGGAGAAGGAAACAAAGCCTCACAAGGAGATAAATTCAGAGCATATTATATCGGAATAAAAGCTACCGATCAATCAATAACTACAAAAGACAAAATTAAAGAAATTGGAGATAGCCTTAACAGCCAGATTTCGTGGTTGAGGATACAGCCTGTTGATGCACTTATAGGCCTGATCACAAAAGTTTCAAATAAATGGAAGGAAGAAACCCTGAATGTAGCTCAGACTCAAGGATTAAAATATCTAGTATCATGGTGCTCAGGTGAACATCTTACCCGAATGGCGAATGATGGTTTGAGAGGGAATCGTTTATATGCCGATATGTTTCTTCCTGCTGATAATTATGGGGTACATTCCATGAGGACAACATCCCGTGGTTTAGTGTGTCATTGGTTGGCGGGTAATGTACAGGTTCTCGGCATGTTTGTGCTGATACAGTGTATTTTGACGAAGAATGTCAATTTGATACGTGTATCTAACAGAGATAACGGCACATTCATAAATCTTTTGAGAGCTTTTGAAGATGAGGAGTATACCACACCTGGCGGATACACGATAACCGGAAATGATTTGCTTAAATGTATTGCTGTTGTTTCTTTTGATCATACTGATTTTGATGCCGGGAAGCAGATGTCGAGGATTGCAGATGTACGGGTTGCGTGGGGCGGAGCTGAGGCTGTCAGTACGATTTCAGCTTTTCCGTCTAAGTATGATTGTGTTGACATTATCATGGGTCCTAAGCTTTCATTCACAGTTGTCAGTTGCGATGAACTTACTGATGAGCATAAGGCAAAAAAACTAGCAAGAAAAATTGCTGTAGATGCGAGCGTGTTCGATCAGACAGGATGCGCTTCTACACATAATGTCTTTGTGGAAGAGGAGGGACGTATTTCACCGGCTGAATTTGCGGCGTTTCTTTCAGAGGGTATGAGCACGGTTGCAAGACAGATTCCAAAAGACACAATGACCGTGGAAGAATATGCATCAGTTCACTCTGTAAGAGGGATTTATGACTTTAAAGGAACAGCTTATGGTGATCCGGATTCTGTATGGACAGTATTGTACAGTGATACATCGGAATTAAGCCAACCCATATACTCAAGAGTTGTATTTGTGCACCCGATAGCAAGTATTGATGATGCGCTTGAATTTGCATCAGAGGATATACAGACAATAGGATTGGCAGCAACAGGGGCCAAGGCAGCAGAATTTGCTACCAAGGCTGCACAAAAAGGTGTTATGAGGTTTCCAGCATGTGGTAAAATGCTCAACTTTGAATCCCCTTGGGATGGAATGTTTATTATGGAGAGACTTGTCAAGTGGAATACTTTAGGGGGACCATTAATGTAAGGAGTATTAGCAAGTTGAGTTTTCTTGAGAAGTATGAATATCATGATGAAAACCTATTATAAGTTATCGGATTTTATGATCGGTCACAATCCGAAAAACTAAGATAAATTCAGGATGCTGGAATTTTCAAAGGATCGATGCTTGCAGAATGCGTTGCGTATTAAGAAGATTGACGAAAAATCTGAATTTGGTATGAGTAGAAAGAAAAACCCGAAAATTTATGCCGAATATGAATCAATATGAGGGAAAGTCAGTTGTTATAATTGGTAACGAAGTTTACCGGTAGATGAGGAAGTGCGGGTATGGACAGGAAATTCGATACTTTGGTAGTAATAACACTAAATGATTTTCTAAGATTAAGAAGTAACTATTCGCGGCTTGTAAGGTGGCTTCCGGATGGCAGGATTGTTTTTGTCGGAAGTGATAAAGTTGGTGAGCTTGTAAGTGAACTTATGGCAGATTTAAAGGAGAATACTGGGTATGAGTTGCAGCAGCCGTTTGGAGAAAAGTTCTTTGAGGGCAGACTGGGATTTGTTAACGAAAATGATGTCATCCCCTTTGATGATGTCCACAGAGTCATGACCGCCAAGATGGAACCCTTGCTTAAAGGAAGGGAATTACCCAGAGGGGTAACGGGGTGGTACTACCAGCAGTTTCTCAAGATGGAATATTCGAGGATATGTGATGGCGAATACTGTATGTCCTGGGACGGGGATACCGTTCCATGTAAGAAGGTTGAGATGTTTAATGATGAAGGCAAGCCTTATCTTGACCTTAAGCATGAATATAACGAACTGTATTTTACAACCATGGGAAAGCTTATCCCGGGGCTTAAGAAATTTATAGAGCCCTCCTTTATTTCGGAGCATATGCTTTTTAAATGCGATATTATGAAGAAACTCATAGCTAAGATCGAATCGAATGAGAGCATTCCCGGCAGCAGGTTTTATGAGAAGATCATAAACTGTATTCCGCTTGAAGACATTCAGGGGAACGGATTCTCGGAATTTGAAACCTATGGCAGCTTTGTGTGCCATACTTCTCCGATGACTTATAAGCTGAGAGAATGGCATTCCTTCAGACTGGCGGGGGAGTTTTTTGATCCGGAGACCATTTCGGATGATGATTACTTATGGCTTTCTCATGATTTTGACGCCATATCATTTGAGAAGGGGATGACAGTCAGAGAAGATCATAAGAACCTCTTCGATAATAAGGAATACCAGTCGAAGCTTACCGCGGGGCAGATGCTTAAGATAGCTCAGGAAGAGTTCAAAGACGGTTATATTGAGAAGTTGTAGTAAGCGTATTGGATTGCAATAACAAAAGGATATACTTGTATTGATAAAATGACATTGTTAATATGATTTGAGCAGATTATGTATGATTTATAACATATAATCTGCTCAAACTATACAAAAACTTGCAATTTGAGCAGATTATACGAGGCAATAAATTGAATTTATGCAACAGTTGGCCATAGGGATAAACTGTTTGCGTAAGAGATTGGACATATTAAATGAAGGTACTGTACTTTAAATGGAACAGCTTCGGAACCGAAGACATAGAGGAAGCCGTAAGGGAACCGGGTCATGAGATCGTTATTGTGCCATGGTCTCAGGATGATGTTGACAGGGATAAGGAGCTTATAAAAAAAACGGAGGATAAGATAAAGGAGGAAAAGCCAGATATGGTTTTTACTTCGAATTATTATCCTCCGATAGCCGAAGCGGCACATGATACAGGAACGAAATATGTTTCATGGGTGTACGACAGTCCGCATGTCCTGCTGTATTCCTGCACGACGATATTTGAAACCAATCATATTTTTGTTTTCGACAGGGAACAGTATGAGGAGTTTAGCAAAAACGGTATAAAAACAGTTCACTACATGCCACTTGCCGCTAATCCTGTAAGGCTTCGTAAAACCATAGAAGATAGGGGGCAGCAGGAACTGTTTGGAAACAGCAGGTTTTATAACAAGGCCGATATTGCATTTATTGGGGCTATGTATGATGAAGAGCATACATTTTTCAGAAGGCTTAAGAATATGTCCGGTTACACAAGAGGTTATCTTGAAGGTGTGATATCGGCCCAGAAAAAGGTATGGGGTTATAATTTTGTTAAAGACCTTATGCGTGAGGATATCATGGATGATATGACCCGTGACCTTCCCATGCGGCCAAATCCGGACAGCGTTGCATCCCGTGAATATCTGTTTTCAGAGTATTGCATAAACAGGGAGATAACCGCACGGGAGAGGATGGAGTATTTAACGGCCATTGGCAGCGCTTTTGCAAAGTCAGACAAGCCGGGTCTTGACCTATACACAGGGAACAAGGATATTAAGATAGAAGGCGTATACAACCATGGTCCCATAGACCACTACGCTACGGCTCCTTTTGTATACGATAAGGCAAAGATCAATATAAACATTTCGCTTCGAAGCATCCATACCGGTATTCCGCTTCGCTGTTTTGAAATTTTGGGATCAGGCGGATTCCTTCTGAGCAATTATCAGGCTGATTTTGCCGACTGCTATGTTGACGGTGAAGATTACGTTTCCTTCGGAAGCAAAGAAGATATGCTTGGTAAGATCGAGTATTATCTGAGCCATGAGAAGGAGAGGCAGGAGATTGCCGCAAACGGTCTGAGAAGGACTATGGAGGATCATACATACATTCATAGACTTGCACAGATATTTGAAGAAGTCACACATGAAAAGTGACACATTGGTTCAGAGCCAATGTGTCGCTTCGTTTTGGAAATATTCTATTCACTATATATTGGTAGGATCAGCGGCCCAGAGACGAAAGCATGTCCCTTAGTCTGTGGAAGTGAGTATGTGATGCCCGGACTTTTTCGTATCCGTTTCGTGCTATGGCAGCACGTTCATCTTCGTGAGATAAGTAGTAGGCACACTTGTCTATAAGTTCATCGGGGCTTGAGTAAGCTTCAAGATCCTGCCCTATAACGAACATATCATTTAATTCTTCCTGATAATTGGTCATAAGGAAGCCACCGCAGCCGAGGATGTCGAAACACCTTAATGGAAGTCCTGTTTCAATGGGCCGCATGGTCATGTTTAAGTTGATCTTAGACAGGTTGAAGACCTTGGGCATTTCGGTGAGGGTATTTACACCCGGGTGGATGAAGAGATCTCTGTCATCGGCACCCGTGAACACAGAAGTATCACTTCTCGTATATAGATGAACGCTGAAATATCTGGATAATAACTTAAGTGTCCGCTCCCGCTCGATCACAGCAAGATGGGCCCCTATATACCGGTGTGAAACCGTATAAGCATCCATATCCGTTACCGCTTCTTCAATGTGTGGGAAATCATACCCTGCAGCCCTTTTTATATCCGATATAACTCTATCTTCCAATGCATCCTTAACGGGGTAATAACCGTATATCTTAAGTGCGGCTTCAATAAGTGCTTCAACGTAACCCTTTGTATAATCCGACAGCCCTGAGAGTTTGAGATAAGGATCCTTCTCCCGGTAGGTAGAACCCACAAAAACAATATCACCGGAATAATTCCTCCTATCGTCATCATTTATCGTTGAAACTACCTTATCAAACCTGTTTACAGCTGAAGCCAGGGGAAGATGTATGATCCCATTCTTATTAAATCCCGAAAAGAGATCATACTGTGCCCTGTCAAATAACAGGATCCGGTTCGTCTGATTTTGAATTGATTTATCAAATAAAGTGAAGACCGGAGAATCAACCGTCTGAGATATGTAGATAACGTTATATATCCTGCATACTTCGGAAATGGCAGGATAATAATTTATACCATAAACAAAGACAGGCTCGTGCTCTTCGATGGCAGAACTCATGATCCTGATCCGCTCCTGATCTGTGATATCCTTATCCGTTATTTCCCGTTCTATTTCAACGACATCAAGACCCGCCTGCTTAAAAGCGGCGAGCATGTCAGGCTCATATACACTTCCGTATCTGTAAAAAATGACTTTCATGGGTTAATTATAATCTCAAAACAAATTAATGTCCAACGGGACCATGGTTGTTGACATATATCACACAAATGGTATTATGGTACCATAAGGAATAGCAAAAATGATACTGCAGAACCATTTGCATGATTTTTGGAACCGTCAAAACAGTGAATGATCGGGAGGATGTAACATGGATCAGATTATGAGAGAAAGACAGTTGGCGAGACTTCGTTATTATAAGGAAAGACTCGAAATGACCTATAAGGATATTTCGGAAAAATCGGGAGTTCCCGAGAGTACTGTTAAGAAGGTACTTACGGGAACCACTAAAAACCCAAGGCCCAAGACCTTCTATGAGATTGAGGAAGCTCTTGGGATTAAGCATGTGCTTGAAGAGATTACGGCAGAATCGCCAAATCTCAGAACGCAGTATGGTTACGGCGGGACGGACGGTACTTCGGCCATTGATACCATTGATTATGAGCGGGCCAACAACGGAGAGATGACGCTGGATGATTATTATGCTCTTCCCGATGACAGACGGGTGGAACTAATAGACGGTGTCTTCTATGACATGGCATCCCCGACCAGTACACACCAAATGATAATATCGGAGATTTCATTTCAGATCAATTCGTTTATTAAGAAGAACAAAGGTAAATGTGTTACCTTTGTATCCCCTATGGATGTGCAGCTCGACAGGGATGAGAAGACCATGCTTGAGCCCGACCTCTTTGTGGTCTGTGACAGGAACAAGATCACGGAGCATTATATTTTCGGAGCACCGGATCTTATCATTGAGGTAGTATCCCCTTCGTCCAAACTTAACGATTATGTGCTTAAATTGTGGAAGTACAGGAATTCCGGAGTCAGGGAATATTGGATAATAGATTATAAGAAAAATCTTGTACGCACCTTCTTCTTCGATGAGGATGATATAGATCCCGTCGATCATACCCTTAATGATGATATCCCCGTCAGGATCTATGACGGGAAGCTTACACTCAATCTTGGCGGGATAGAATAAAACAGTGTAAATTTTATCATATCTGTTGTAATATATATTCATTCGTAACCGTGTGCAAAACACGAACGATCAGATATACATGAGTTGACGTGCATCACTTCAAAAGGCAGTACGACCGGAATAAGACAGAAAGACAAAGATACAAAGAGACATAAAAAATGAACGTTCTGATATTTGAATGGGGAAGTTATAATCATAACGATATATTGGATACCTTTAAGAAAAAGGGATACACTTACACTGTGGTCAAACACCGTTTTGAGGATGTGAATCATGATGATGAGTTTGTGCGTGAATTTGACGGATATTTAAAAGACGGTAAATACGATCTTGTGTACAGTACGAATTTTTTCCCTTTGGTTGCCGAGTGCTGCAATGCACACAGTGTTAAATACATCTCCTGGTCATATGATGCACCGCTTGATATTCCCGATATCGAGAGAACACTGGGACTGCCGTGCAATTATGCTTTTATGTACGACAGGGAGCAGGCGCAGGGCTATATAAATAAGGGCTTTGATAATGTATATCACCTTCCTCTTGCCGTAAATACAAGGCGGCTTGACGGTATATATTTAAGTGCCGCCGAGAGGAAGAAATACGGTGCACAGGTGAGCTTTGTCGGGAATCTCTACGATTCACAGATGATGAACATAATGGGGATCATGGATGATTATCACAAGGGTTATCTGGATGCGGTCATGAAGGCTCAGTCTAAGATATACGGATACTATCTGATAGATGATGTGCTCACGGATGCCCTGATGGATGATATCAACCGCGTCGTTTATGATAAGACCATGGAGTACAGGGCACAGAACCGGACAGAAAATCCCGCAGGGAACCGGGCAGAGAATCCCACGGATAGAGAAGCACATTCTGTAAATAACGACGGAATGAAAGAACCGGAGCAGACCAAAACAGGCAGTGAGTACAACGTACTTCATATAAGCCGTGAAGCACTTTCATATGCGATGGCAGCGCAGATAACGCGGGAAGACAGGCTGCTGGCACTTAAATTATTGTCAAACCATTACGATGTCAAGCTGTATTCAAGAGAGAAGAACGATCTGCTTGACAGGGTTATATATATGGGAACTGCCGATTACGATTCGGAAATGCCCAAAGTGTTTAAAAGCAGCGACATCAACCTTAACATGACTCTGAGATGCATTCGTTCGGGAATACCCTTAAGGGCACTTGATATAATGGGCGCGGGTGGATTTTTATTGTCAAATTACCAGCCCGAGCTTGCCGAAAATTTTGTTGACGGCGGGGAAATGGTCATGTATGAAAGCATTGAGGATATGTATGCCAAGGCAGTCTTCTATCTTAAAAATCCGGAAATCCGCAGGGAGATCGCGTTAAGAGGGCATGAGAAGGTTTCGGAAGAATACGGATATGATGACAGGCTTGAAAAAATGTTGTATACTTCCGGTATTCTTGTATAACGGAATATTCGAACACATATTATAGAATGAATATCCTGAAGAAAGTGGAGATTTAAGGTGAGCAGGAGACGTAACGGAGAAGGCATGTCCACGGGCATGCTGATCGTTTTGGTTGTCGTAGCGACATTATTATGCGTGACACTGGCTGTATTAATGTATATGGATAAAAAAGGTATGCTTGACGGAGGCGGTGCCGGTACGGTTTTGACAGACGGGACCGGGGAAAATGAAGGTGCCGCGAAGGACAGTGATAATGCAGACAACATACATCCGGAAACGGATATGACGGATGCACCGGCCGGTCCCGGCACAGATTCTGATCTGAACGCGCTTATCCCGCAGGATAAGGATGTCGATATAACCTCGCTTAAGAGCAGAAATCCCGATATCTACGCATGGCTGTATATCCCGGAAGCTGGTATAGACGAACCGATCCTGCAGAACAGTGAGGATGTCAACTATTATATAACACACAATGCAGACGGAGAGCCGGATGAAAACGGTGCAGTGTTCACACAGATGCTGAATTCAAAAGATTTTAGCGATAACCTGACCGTGATATACGGCCATAACAGCGGCGATGATAAGGGCTTTTCGAATCTTAAGGTGTTTGGTGATCCTGATTATTTTGCAAAGTATCCCTATATATACATATATACGGAAGACCGCATACTGGTGTATAAAACCTTTGCGGCCTATGAATCGGATGATAAGCTGATAATCTTATTTTACGGCACGCAGGATGATGAACTGTATCATATATATCTGTCAAACATAGAGGAATATGCTGGGATAGGCGGAAGGCTTGATAAGGATGAGTGGCCGTTGCCGTCGGACAGGATCATAACTTTATCTACAGGGGTTACGGACCGGGAGGACAGAAGGTTTTTGGTCCAGGCTAAGCTTATCATGGAAGAGACGCGCTGATACGGAGCGAAGACAGGCTTTACCGTATGAACGGCTTTTAAGTGACATCCGGAAGAAATGAAAGGTTAAGGTATCTGCATATGCACAGGGGCAGAAGGAGGGGAATATCAAAAAGAGAATACATATTCAGGACTCTGCTGATAATACTGGGTTCCATACTTGCCGTGATAGTCATTCTTATTGCGGCAGGGAAAATAGTGACGATCCTTGGGCGTAACAGACTTCAGAAAAATGCAAGCACGGAAGGTCCTACGATGACTGAACAGCCGGATTCCGTTGTTAAGGAAAAATATGTATCAAAGTGGCAGGAAGGCTGGGTGAGTCTTGACGATAAGATATATGAATATAATGATGCGATCAGGACATTCCTGGTCCTTGGGATAGATAATGCACATAAGGGCGGAGATAAGAAGTATGATGAGCTCACCGACGGCGGTCAGGCTGACGGTATTTTTCTTGTGATCATCGATCCGACAGACAGGACCATGAAGGTGCTGGCGGTCAACAGGGATACGGATGTTGATGTTGTCATGGTCGGTATCGGTGAGAACGGTGATGATGTCATAGCTCCTGCGGAGATAAGCGTACAGCATGCTTTCGGCGGTGGCAGGGAATACAGCTGTGAACTGACAAGAGATGCCGTGAGCAAACTTTTGTATGATATACCCATACACGCTTATATGTCGGTAAATTATCAGGCTATCCCCGGGATAAATGATGCTGTTGGCGGAGTGACAATAACGATGCCTGAAGATTATACATCTATCAATAAAAAATGGACACAGGGCAGTGAGGTGACGCTTAAGGGCGAGGATGCATATGATTTTGTCCATATCAGAGATACAAAAGTGTTTGAAAGCCAGAGGCAGCGACTCTCAAGGCAGAAGATATATCTTAAGGCATTTATAAGGCAGATGAGGAGTAAGACAAAGGAAAATATCACGCTCCCGGTCAGTCTGTACAACGATCTGAAGGATTACATAGTGACCGATCTTACCGTTGATACGATGGGATATATGGCTTCGGAATATGTGGATTATGCCTTTGATGATGATGCGATATATACAATGGATGGAAAAACCGAGGTAGGGGCTGACGGATTTGAGCATTTCCATCCCGATGAAGAAGCACTGAGACGTCTTGTCATAGAACTGTTTTATAAGGAAGTCATCCAATAAACGGATAATATCCTGAATTGTAAAAGTAAATTCCGTATGAAAGACTAAATTCATTACGTACATTGAAAACAGCATAGTTTTAAGAGTTTTTGAGGATGATACTGCCGTTCTGTGGTATACTGAAGTCCCAAATTTATTGAAAACTCCAAA
>JAEEGL016971340.1_pt1 | contig 84989 bp, 137 predicted proteins | sample 9134231 | NCBI WGS metagenome assembly JAEEGL01 (sample SAMN16246548, study PRJNA631951) | gut metagenome | biome: gut microbiome; feature: rumen; material: fiber-attached | host: Bos | place: Iran: Karaj | collected 2018-10
TGCCGTCACGCAGATCCACTTCGGTTGCAATTAAACCACCTTCGTACCCAAAATTACAAAATGAGTAATTCATATAAACTCCTATGCCATTTTTAAGACAGGCTTGTCTTTAAGAAGATTTGACTCTAAGAATGATGTGTAACCATTCTTAGTGATAATTACATGGTCGAGAAAATGAATACCAACATACTCACAGCCATTTCTAATGTGTTCTGTTGTAGTGATATCTTCTTCACTTGGACTTGTACTTCCGCTCGGATGATTATGAAATATAATCAGAGAGTTGCAGTCTTTTTTAAGACAGTAAGTAAGAAGTTCGCGGACTCCTACAAGAGATTTTGTACTGGTGCCAATGAACATAACTTTTTTGCAAATTACATTATGTCCACCGTCCAAACAGATAGCACCGAAGTGTTCCTGTTTCTTGTGTGCATAAGCCTTGATTAAATCAAGAATGTCCTGTGGGTTGGTGATACACATAAACACCCCCTTATAACGCAGCCTTTTTTGGCATAGGCTTAAATTCGATATGTTCTGCGATTACGATAACTTTTGACCACTTCTTTCCGTCAGAGTCAGCCCACTGTGTCTGCTTTAATCTGCCAACAATTCTAACCCCGCGACCAAGCTGACACTGCTTATTAGCAATTTCAGCCAACTGACCGTAAGTTACAATTTCAAATGAAGAAGTTTCTGTCTGAATTTCTCCTGCAGCATTTTTGTAATTACGCTCCGAAATGATACTGAAAGTGAAAGTATCTTTTACAGGTTCCACCAATGTAGATACTGTTCCTTCAAGAATAATTGAATTAAGTGTGTTCATAATTTCTCCTTGCAATATATAATTGCTATTAAAAAAGACCGCCAGAGCGGTCTATAATTTATTTAGTTTCTTTCTGCACCTTAAGGCAGAGCCACCTTGCAGTAGTTACAGAACAACCTAAACGAGATGAAAGATATCTTACGACATCGTTTAACTTCCCGTGCTGAAGTGAGTATGAAAGATTTTCGTAATCTTTCTTTGTGAGTTTTTGTAACAGATATGCTTTACTTTTTCCTTTCATACTTCGCTCCCGTTCAAGAGTTTAATGTCAGTCAAATACAGGTTTAACCGTTTCTTTTCATTACCACTTTTTGTAAGAGTAATATCCTGTTTGAAATATCCGTTAAGCATAACCTTGTCACCTTTAGTGATATTGATTTTGCTAGACTTTTCTTTGTCAGTCATAAAGCCCCGGATAAATGTCTCAGACGGAATATTAAATCCGTCTATCCAGTGGTCGTGCACATTTGCTACAGTACAAACATAATGACCGTCATTATTTACATAGGCTGTAATAACCTTGCCGATAACTCTGAACTCATTCATCGTTATGACCCCCTAATTTCTTCTCAAGGTAAGCGAGTGCTTCACGACCATTTAAGAACCCCGTGCCGATTACAAAGAGTGCATAGGGATTATCCAAATCCTTGTCGCTCTTAATTATCTTGAGCCTGTAATACAAATCTTCAAGTTCGCGTTTTGTAGCGTGTCCACGCATATCGCATACATTTGCCATAATTTTCTCCTTGCAATTCAAAATTGCGTTTAATAAAAAAGCCACCAACTAAATGTTGGTGGCTCCCTGATTACTCAAAGTTCACTGCACGCTGAAAGTATTTACATTCGCTGCATTTTGCACACATATAGCAGTAAGAGTCATCGTCTTCAATAGCCATTGGACATTCTTCTTCTTCAAACTTATATGTGTCTGATGCGTAGTCATAATTCTTTTCCCACGGGTCAATGAATGGACTGTCACCAAAGTTTCCGATATCATAATCGTCCCACCAAATTGGTCTTTTGTAAGCCGGCTTTACATAACTGTAACTGTCGTTTGAGTAGAAGATTTTATCGTCTTCAACCCAACCTTTGCCCATAAGTTCACAATGTCCGTGTTTATCAAGGATAGCCAGACGAGACCCTTCAATTAAGTTTTCGATTAACTGTTTAGTCCTGTCGTCTTTGTACCAGCTGTAACTTCTGATAATCAGAGTGAGATAATCAGCGATAAACTTCATTGTGTCTGAGTAGTCTTTTGAACCGTCAGAAGTCAAATCAAGTACGCCGTTATGAGCAATACCGATGTTAGCGTCAAACTTGAGTTTCTTAAGGTTTTTGTAACTACTAGACAGTGGGAACGGATGTGTCATTGTCTTTTCGTAGCCCTGTGTTGCAATTCTGAAGTGCATTACATACGGAACTTTGTCGCCTGTGAGTTTACGAGCCTTGTCTAAGGCTTCTTTGAACTCGTCCCAAGACTCATAGCCTTTCTGAATATGAACCTTGCCTTTGTAAGCATACATAAAGCCTGCTCCGTCTGGGTTGTTTTTGTAACAAGTCTCAAGAATTGTATCCGATGGGAAATTGATATTCTGCGGTTTATAAGCGATTACGCACATAGATTAAGTCTCCTTTGATTTAGTTAGATGTGTTGTCTGTTAAGTCTGTTTCCCATTCAATATTTGGGAACAGAGCCAGCATTTCGTTACGGAACGCACCACGCTTGTAGATATACTTTGCTGTGCTTTCTTTGATACCACCAAGCCAAGACAGTAAGTCGTTACTTGTTACCTTGTTAACGCTTATACGCCTTGCGTTCTTAGTGATAGTTACAACAAAGTCAATCCAAGAGAAGAATGACCAGGCATTAAGAGTTCCACGACCTAAGCGATATTCAAATGTCGCATAGTTGGAATTGTTAAGAGCAACATGGTGTCCACCTTCTCCGTTAATCTTATTCTTCCACTTCGTGTACTTTGTTCTTTTTGTGTCCTGCTGTTCTTCGTAATCAAGTTCATTCTTGTTGCAGTAACTAAATGACTTTCTGCGTGACACCTTAACGATGTTGTCCCAGTTGTCATCAAAGAATGTGTAGATTTTAGCGATTGCTCTGTCCTGTTCGGCTTTATTCTTACCGAACATTCCACGAGATACATGGACATGGAGACCACAAGTTGAAGTGTCGTGAGACCTATAGCCACGCTCTGAAAGGTATGAAAGCATCTTACGCCATTTGTCAGCCTTATCCCAGAAATCCCGGACAGTATGCGGCTGAGAGATACATTCAAAACCGTGATTAAGGGAACCGTCATGGGCATAACGCATTTCGTTATACTTAAGCCCACAATGTTCACAAAGGTTTTCAGCAGTCTCTCCGTTGCGATACTGATTACTTGAGTCGCAGTCAACTTCAAGTTCAAAGCCAAGTCCTACAAAAGAGTCTTCGTCTTTGTAATCGCCAAACAGAATAGGCTCGTGTTCGTGAGAGTCGCTGTAGTCTTCAATGATGCCATTTTCATCACCGTCTTCGTCATCGTCTTCGTGGCAATAAACACATTCGTCATTACCCCAATAATCTTCATCGTGCTCGATGTAACAACCACAACATTCACAGTAAGAACGGTCTTCCCACCAAGAGTCAGGTGCCCAAATGTAATCCTGTTCATCGTTACCCCCTACGAAGATAATGAGAGCAACCGTCATCACGATAGTAATAATCATCTTCAAACTCTATTGTCAGAGCATCAAAACAGTAATCACCGTTAGCAAGACCTACAAGTAAATCTTCGTCTACCCAATAACCAGTGTAATCGCACTGTCTAAGCCCTTCATCACGACCGGCAGCGTGCAAAGCTTCGCCTTCTAAGATTTCTCCGATAGTTGCTATCTGATAACCGTTATAAAAGGCTTTTTCGTTTGGAATTTCAGTGAGTGCTGAAATATCGACATTATTGTCACTGTCGATTGTGACTTCGCCATTGTAGGTATGGTCGTTAATGACCACATTGATGGTTACAACTTCTTTTTCGTTGTCCATAGTAACTCCTTGCTACCAATAAGTAGCGATTTGAAAAATAAAAAAGGCTCTCAATACGAGAGCCTTTAATTGCAAATAAAATGGGCGGTAGATCACCTACCGCCCGAAATAATGATGTGAAAAAAGAAACTCCCCCCTTATAAAGCGAGTTCCGCAAAAATTTCCCTAGCCTTTTTTATAGACTCAAAGAACTTGAACCAAAGTTTTTTACCGTTACTGTCATAGACTGACAGACAGTTACCGACCAAAGAATAACGGAGAGCACCGCTATTAAAAGTTAAGTGTTCCATTGTTACATCTCCTTAATCTTGCTTAAGCCGTTCGCAATTCTAGCAAACATATTTAAGCGTTTACCGTGAGTTCCACTGATAATGAACTCATCGCCGATAGAATATGCGTTGGCTATAATAAGCCCGCAAACTGCCAGATATAAAACCAAAGTTAAGCCAATAAGACTTACTAAAATTTCAGCCATACTAAACCCCTAGAAATAAATTGGTGAACCTGTGAGAATTTCTTCCCATTCGTCAATTGTGATGTATTCAAAAATATCATCACTGATTAAACCGTTAAGCATATAATCTCCTTGCTACCACCGAGTAGCGATTTAATACCGGAACTTACAGTCCCGAAAAGCCAGATACTCTTGAAGTTAAATTGCGTTTTTTTGCCCTTGTCTGAACACTGCCACGCAGCTTAAAATCAACCCATAACTTCTGATAGTCTTCACACATACGCCCATTTTTAATGGCATACTGTAAAGACTGACAAGCGAGTTTTAATTTTTCGCTATCACTCAAAGTTATCCCCCTAAAACTGTTACGACATATTGCAAAGCAATAAGAGCCAATTAAAAAAGGCGGTAGAGATACTACCGCCTAATATGAGATAGTCGGGGAGTTGAACCCCGATAAAGCAACCGTGCCTATCTAAAACCTTGCCTAAATCCAATAGGCGATTAGTGGGTCGAGCAAGTCGACCCGAACCGGATTTTACTTTCCGTATTTTTCAAGGAGTTTAGCCAACTGCTTGCGTTCTGCTTCTTCCTTTGCCTTCTTCCATTCTGCTTCAGGGATTACTGTAACATCGCAAAGGCAAGGGTCGTAAACTGTGAGAGCAACAGACAATGCCCCCGTCTTTTTGTTGCGGTGTACTTCCATGAAGAGCGGCTCACCATTGGCATTGAGCATACGGAGAGAGTCTTCCTTGACAGCACAAGTTGCACCCTGAATTGTGAGTTTCTGCAGTTTCGCTAAATCTTCAAAGGTGATAATTTCGTCTGCCTTAAAATAGCCCCTTTTCTCGATTTTGCCACTGTTAGCAAAGTAGACATTAAGGTCGTGAAGTGAGATTTCGCCCCTGTCCATACACATAGCACGAATGTACATGAGTTTCTTGCCGAGTTTTGGGGTCAGTCCTTCCTTTACCGTCATATTCTGAGAAGTGAAAAGAGCGGTAAAATCAGCGTTTGAAAGTTTGCCATAGTAGGCGAGTTTTTCCTTAGTCATAAGGTCTCCTAGCAAGCATATAGGCTTGCAATTTTATAGTGGTATTTTCTGACCATACGGTCATAGATGACTTGACAGTATTTGCAACCGTCTACATAATAAATATGTAGTCGCCTAGACAAGTCATAAGCAAAAAAAATCCCTTGCTTTTATGGCAAGGGATATCCAACTGTAAATGATGATTTGCGATTAACCGAATAGCACAATTCGACTGTCAAATCTACCGTGCTATTCGTTGCCTTTTCCCACCTTGAGAACAAGTTGAATAGAGATTTGGTTTTTAGTCGCATTTATAAAAGGCAGCCGAGCCCTATTTGACTTACTCAGTCAACTTTACCGTCTAGCCCGACACTTGCCAAGCCTTTATAAAATCCGTGCGAAATTTTCCCGCCTGTGCGATTACCCTACGATATACCCTGTTTCGTGGCAGTTAGTAACAAACTAAATTAACGCTTCAATACAGTTACTGTGCGAACGCTCTTCTAGATTTTTAACCTAGCAAATATTCAAATAGTCTACCCGTCAAGTAGCGAACTATTGCCCGTGCGACTGTAAAGCCGATTAAGTCAGGACTATGTAAAAGAGCAAAAACACTAACTAGCGACTTAAAACACTAGCAAGCGGCATGCGGTTTAACTTGCCATACTAACAAGGACTTCCCTAGCCATTAACGGTAATCGTTAAGCGGTGGTTATCAACCATTCATTTTTTTATCGTAGCGAACTACCACGGGTTACACTGTCTAGCAACGGGCTTTAACCTTGCCCCCGTGCTTTACAACGTCTGCACGGTTTGACGTTTCTACTAGAAGGCTTTAGGGCTTGACCGCTTATACAGTCGTTTGTGTTTCCCTTTGCCTTATGTTTTAACTATAGCACGGTATTACTTTTTACACAAGCGTTTTTTGTAGATTTTATACATTAAATTGTAGATATAACAGTTTATTATATACCCGTGGGGGTGGTATGCGGCGGCAAAAATGGGTGGCTTATCCCCTTTTGCTACCAAAGAATTTTTTCAGCCCCTACCCGTCTGGATAGGAATAGGGAAGAAAAATAAAGGTTATAAACTATAGAATAAACAAGTGCAATTTGTGGGGAATATTATGTGAAATATACTGGGTATACCGGAGTACTGGTAAAACTATAAGTAATATATGTAAAAGTGTTGAATTTTCATCAATATGGCATTATTTATAATTAAATTATGTTGCTTTATCTACAAAAATGCGTTAACATCTAGTGTATGAACAAGAATATATCATTAAAACATTTCAAGACTTTATTAAAATCAAAAGGGTATACGGGAATTAGATTTGCAGAATCTTGTGATTGTCCCGCTAATACTATATCAAGATTGGCAATTGGACAGAGTAATCCTAAGACGGACCTGCTTGCAAAGATGTGTTCTGTACTTAAGGTGTACCCAAGCGAGATAGTGAGCTTCGAAGGTATTGAGATTAATCCTAAGTATTTCTCTAACGACAAAAGGCTGCCTCTTCCTGATGAGTTTACAGGTGAGCTTACATATAAACCGCTGTGGTATTTCCTTGATGATTACCTGGCAGAAGTGAATAAGAATAGAGCTGAAGGTGAGCCTAAGAAAACGGCGAATGACCTGTTTAACAAAATTGAACCGCCGAGAAGAGCAAAAGGTATTGTGCCTAGTGAGGAGTTTGTTAAAAATGCAAAAGAAGCTCGCTGGGGAGAAAACTATGTTTCTAAAAACCTTCCTCACACGGACTATTCAAAAGGTCTTCCTGCCCTCACCCGCACAAAGCTTCGTAATGACCGTCCTCTTAATCTGGAAGTTATTTATGAAATCTGTAAGTTTTTAGGTTGCTCAATTGATTTCGTGTTAGGCTATAAATGAGATTGTAAATCTTAAAAAAAGGTCAATTTGGTTTACAATCCAAACAACGATTCAATTTTACAAAAAAAAATTTTTTCAAGGTCTTGGACCATTAAACCCTGTCCATATCGTCAAAGCTTATATATGCAATCTGATTAAATCCTTCCCTAATCGGATATTCAACCGTTACTTCCTCTTTCTTTATTTCTTTCTTAATCTTAGGTTTTATCTTGCTGCACATCTTAATATACTCAATCGCCTGCTCTTTTGTGTTGTTACTGTACTGCTCGTAAAGCCTAGCCTGCTCTTCTGTAATCTCCTCTCCTATCAGATTTTTGAGCCAGCCTTTTGTGAAATCTTTTACACCAAGAGCTTTTAACTGATTTGAGTTTATTCCTAAACCGCCTGTCATATACGCTCTCAACCATACTTCTGTAATTATCATATAAACCTCTTATAAATCCGTTCGGTCTAGGCTTCTGGAAGTTTTGGGCATAGCGTAACCCTCTGTGCAGAACACAGAGAATTGCTTTTATGCCCTTATACTGTTTCAAATCCGTTTCGGGAGCTGAGTATTCAGTATAGTATGGGAGTGGGTAGCATACAGGCTTCCACTTCGGTATCTTTCTCAGAACTGTATTTCTGCCAATCGTGCCATACCTTTCGCTTAGCACCAGTCGTTTGATTGGCTCCCCTTTTACGACCTTTTTCTCAATTACTCCAAAGTGTCACGGACTCATCGTCTTACCGTAATTCAGTAATCAAAGTCTGGAAGAAAACCACCAAAATAAAAAACCTTAATAATAAAGGCTTTGCTTGAGGTACCACCCTCGCAGTTATCAACGAAACTAACTGCACAAAACCCTTATTACTAAGGTTTCTTAATGAGCTTTCGTTGAATGTTGTCGGGTGGTTTACTTCCGACACTCTAAGACTAAGAGAAATAAAAAAAGAGCTTAAATTTTTCAAAAAATTAAGTTCACTTTTTTTTACCTGTACTTTTATGGTATGGGAATTATTGCACCGCCTAACAAAGGAAAAGAAAAAAGAGCTCCTGCCGGAACTAAAAAGGCACTTGAAGAAGCTATGTCATACACAGCAAATCAGTTTGTTATCTCCCCGCTCACAGGCGAAAGAGTTACTAACTGGCAGGCTGTAGTAGACAGACAGTTTAAGATTGCTCAGTTCGCAGAGGCTGATAAAGACGCAACTACCTCCGCTAAGTTTATTCGTGACACATTGTTCGGACGCCCTGCTGTTATGAAACAGGGTAAAAAGACAGATATCCCGGCTATTGTGTTTATGGAAAAACAGGCTGAACTTGATGATTTAATGACAAGGGCAAATCAGGGTGAAGATGAATCTGAAGAGCCTTTAATCGGGATTCAGTTTGAAGACGGTTCTGAATTAGTCGTTGAAGCGGAGGACGATGAATGACACAGGTTCCTTTCCGCTTAACAAAGCCTCAGTTAAAGATTCTCACTGATAAACACCGCTTCAAGATTGTTAACGCAGGAAGGCGTTTTGGTAAGTCATTCGTATCAGGTGCTGCCATTCTTGAACAGGTTTCAATCCCTAATTCTGTGATCTGGTATGTCGCACCTACTTGGGATATGGCTAAAAAAATTATGTGGGACGACTGGCTGCCTAAGCATGTACCAAAAGAGTGGATTGCTGAAATTAACAAAATGGATAAAGCCTATAAGTTTATTAACGGCTCTATTCTTTATGTCGTAACCGCAGATAACCCGGAACACCTTCGTGGTTCTTCACTTAACAGAGTAATTCTTGATGAGTGCGGATTTATGAAAGACGGTGTATGGGAAATTATTCGCCCTGCTCTTGCAGATAAAAAAGGTGATGCAATCCTTGTTTCAACTCCAAAAGGTTACAACTGGTTCTATAAGATGTACAAGGAAGCTCTTGAACAGCCTGACTGGGCTGCTTTTCAGTATACAACTCTTGACGGCGGTAATGTTCCTGCAGAGGAAATTGAAGCGGCTAAAGCATCTATGTCACCAAAAATGTTTGCCCAGGAGTTCCTTGCTTCTTTCGAAAACCTTGCTTCCAGAGTTTACGATATGTTTGACCGTGAACAGAATGTCTGTGATTTAGATGAATCTTGGGGCGAAGGAAGCACTGATGTTCATATCGGTATCGACTTCAATGTTAACCCTATGACTGCAGCAATCGCAGTTAAACAGCGTGAAGATGTTATCTTCTTTGATGAGATTGTAGAACCCAACTCAAATACACAGATTCTCTGTAACTCTATCCGTAAGAAGTTCCCTAAAGCTGATATCTTTGTTTATCCAGACCCTACTTGTAGAAAGAGACAGACTTCTGCAGCAGTTGGCGAAACAGACTATGAGATTTTAAGAAGAAACCGCTTTCATGTGTGTTGCCCTAAAGCACCGTATTCTTCAAGAGATAAGTTTAATGCAGTAAATACAGCCTTTCTTAACGCTAAAGGAGAAAGACATTGTTTTATAACTCGTGGTCGCTGTAAGAAATTAAAAGAAGCACTTGAAGGCTATTGCTACAAAGATAACGGCGAAGATACAGACAAGAGTTCTGGTCTGGACCATATCTCTGATGCGGCTGCCTATCTTCTGTGCTACTTAAAACCTATTAAAAAGACTTGGGGACTTAATCGTCCGAAAGTCTACGGGTTCTAGGGAGAAACTATGGATTACAAATACATTTATAACAAAGGTTATAAAGACCATAGGGAAGAACTCTCACAGACAGATAAAGCGTACCTTGCAGGGATAAAACACACCTACGAGGCTATCGAGACCTTTCTTGATAACGCAGACGATGTTTATGAGGAAATTCCTAAAACTGAAGTAGATGTATTTGCAAAAGTAAAAAGGACAATTCGTAGAACTGTTCTGAATGACCTTCGTCACTGGATTCGTTCTGAATGGTATGAAGCAATCGTTTCAATGATTGATGAAAGTGAAGATGGAGTTAAGAAAGAGAATGAAGAATATGTAAATCCAGAGCCTTTATCTAAAGAAAATATCGGTTATGAAGAGGAGTAAAATATGTTAGGAATGAAACCAAAAACATTTCCTGTTACAAATGTCTGCACCGCTTACTCTGCACAGAGTTCCCGCTGGGGAGTATGTCGTGACACTATCGAGGGAGAAGATGTCGTAAAGGCTCGTGGTGAAGCGTATTTACCTATGGCTTCAGGAAAAGATTGCGAAGGTCGTAAAAAGCGTTACGAAGCCTTTAAGATGAGAACTCCTTATGTAAACTTTGTCGGCGGGGCTCATAGCATTATGCACGCTATGATTTTCAGAAGAAGCCCAACTGTAAGAGTTGATGAGACATTTAAGCAGAGTGGCTCTCTTAATGATGTAGACGGAAAAGGTAAAACTCTTTATCAGTTTGTTTCAGATTCTGTTTTTGACCTTCTTAAAACAGGCTTTGGAGCGTGGCTCTTAGACCAGCCTTATGCTCCTGTGGGTCTTACAAAACTTGAAGCAGAACAGAGAGGAATTAAACCTTATCTTACATACTACCCTGCCGAACAGATTATCAACTGGATTTATGACAATTCAACAGGCGTAAGAAAGTTAAAGCTTGTTGTACTTAAAGAGTATGTTGATGTGTATACAGACGAATTTACTGTAAAAAATCAGGCAAGATATCGTGTTCTGGCAATCAATGACAGAGGCGTTTACGAACAGAGAGTGTACACTCCTGTTTATAGGAATGTAGCCGGAAAAGAAGAAATCGAAAGTATGAAGATGGAAATTATTCCTATCACAATTAACGGTGAAGAAATCAATTACATCCCGCTTGTATTCCTTCCGTATGAAAACCCAGAAAAACCGCCGCTTTTTGACCTTGCTATGCTCAATGTTCATCACTATCAGTTATCTGCTGATTACACAAACGGCGTTCATATGACAACTGTGCCTACTGGGTATATCACAGGTTATACACCTAAAGATGACGGTGAAGACGATGATATTACTCTTGGCGGTGACGCTTTCCTTACAGAAGAAAACTCAGATGCAAAGTTTGGTGTTCTTTCATTCTCAGGAGAAGGTCTTGAACACTGTGAAAAGGCAATAGACAAAATTGAAGCTCAGATTGCAGGTATCTTTATGAAAAATATTGCGCCTGACAAAAAAACTTCAGAAACTGCAGAATCTGCTTATGTACACCGTTCTGGTGAAAATGCCCGTCTTGCTACTTTTGCAAGAAATGTAAGTGAGAAGTTATCACAGATTATTTCTTGGTATGAAGAATGGTGCGGATATGAAGGACTCGTTGAAATCCACTTAAATTACGATTACGAAACAATGAGCCTCGACCCGAATATCATCAACTCTATTGCTAATATCTCTGGTCAGGGCAAGTTCCCTCTCTACTGTGTATTCTACATCTTACAGCAGCAGGAACTTATTGACCCAGATATGAATTATGACGACTTCATATTCCTCATAGATCAGGAAAACCTTGAAGGCAATTCTGCTCAGGAAATATATGAAGCGTTCAAGAAAAGGCTCGCAGAGCGTGACAGACATCTTAAAAACTAGGAGGACAAAATGGCAAAGACTAATATATTCAAGAAAACAGGTAAGACATATATTTTCAAGCATCAGGGCGGTGGTGGTGAATCAGGCATAACCGTTACTCCTTTAACCGTCACTGAAAACGGCACCTACACTTCTGCAGCAGGACAGGCTTATTCACCTGTTACAGTAAATGTTCCAAGCAGTGTTGGTGGGGAATTATTCTGTTGGACTTATACTGATGAAAATACCGGTAATACTTATTATGCTTACACTGCAAGTCCGAATCCTTCTGTAAGAGATGCAGTCTATATTGCAGGCGGGGAATCTGGGGTCGGGCTTTCTCCTATAGACGAAGATTATGAAGTATATTCATTTACAGACGGAAAACTTGTTATTGCTTATACATACAGCCACGAACCAATATCAGAAGATGAATACACCAGAGATAACACTTACGATATCGACTTAGGTGAACTTGAAATTGAAACAAACAGGACTTACAGCATTACTCAGAATGGAACAATCGTAATCAATCCTTCGTCTGGAAATGATGTTATGGAAAAAGTAACTGCTACTGTAAATGTCGCAAGTGCTGAAATCGAGGCAAATAAAGCCGTTACTATTGACGCTTCATCTTATTCAGCTCCTGTTGAAGTTACCCCTACCTCACCAAATGACGCTATGGCGAAAACAACCGTAACTCTTACTAATATCCCAAGTGGAAGCGGTGGCATTCTTTATGCTTGGTATTCAGACGGTTTAAGTGAAGCAAGATATACAACATTCAATACTGCACCTGCTTCGCTTAGTTCGGATAATAAAATATATAAATTTGATGTAGAAACAAGTGGAGACCCATTTGTAAATGGTCTTGAAGAAGAAACTGTAAGTGATTATGTAAAAACAAGTGACAATGAGTTTACCTGTACTTTGGACGGTACTTCAAGAACATTTCATAAATCTACATCGTCATATGAGGGTGAAGATATTATTATCTCTAATGAGATTGATATTGAAGCAAATAAAGCGGCAACGATTGATGTAAGTCAGTATTCTACTCCTGTCGAAATCACTCCTACTTCTGGAAAAGACGGTATGGCAAAAACAACTGTCACACTGAGTAATATCCCGACAGAATCAGATATTGAAACAGAAAAAACAGTTTCAATTACCCAGAACGGAACATACACAATCAATCCGACAACCGGGAAAGATGCTATGGCTAAAGTAACGGCTACTGTAAATGTTGCAACAGCAACTGTTGAAGGTACTAATCTTATTCTTTCTTCTGGAAGCGTAAGTGGTAATACATTAAATCTGTAAAAAAAATAAAAGGAGAATACTATGAGCGTATTAAATAAAATTACTGTTGGTTCAACAGAGTATGACATTGAGGATGCAACTGCTGCAAAAGCAGCAAGTCTTGCGTCTGTAGCAACAAGCGGTTCTTATGATGACCTTGATGACAAACCTACTATCCCTGCTGCACAGATTCAGGCAGATTGGGACCAGTCGGATAATGCCGAAAAGGACTTTATCAAAAATAAACCAACTCTTGGAACTGCAGCTGCAAAAGACAGTACAAATGTTGTTACAGCTAATAGTACCGACCTTGTTGAAAGTGGTGCTGTAAAAACAGAACTTGACAAAAAGGCTGATGGCAAAACTGTAGAAATTACATTAACAGAAAATACAAATCCGTCAAAATTTGTTCAGAAATTAATAAATATATATAATACAAACTTCCCTAATGGAGATATAAATAGTATTGGGATTTCAAATCCCAATAACTATAATTTTAGCTCGTCAAATAGCGTTGTAATAAATTTTCCGTATATCTTAATTAAAGCATATGGGTTAAAACTGAATCAGGAGTTCCCCTCAACATCTTGGGGAGGTTTTTTCGGAGAACTTTTGGGGTTTGATAATTCTGGAAATGTTATTAAATATCAAATTGATTGTAAATGGGGAGACGCTTTTGATAGTAATGACCCTTCATTGGCGGTAATTAATTTAGCTGCAATAAATACGGTTCGTAGAGCTTCCGTATCAGTTCTTGTTTCAAACGAAGAATGGTATGATAATTCAATTATAAATGGAGATAATTCTGTAAATATTAATCTTTATATATTTGTTGATGGACTTACTTTGGCTGCAAATACAACTATAGCAACAATAAATACAGGGAATATAAATTTTGGTGTTGATGGTGGCGCAATTATAAGACTTCCAGATGGAAGTGTTGATTTCTGCAATGTAAATGTAAGTAATGGAGTTTTATCATTAAAGAGTCCAAAGGCATTAAATAATGCTACTGGCTATATACTTATTTTTGGTAATATATTAAACGCATTTTTTTAAGTTCTGATTTTCTTTCGTCTAATGTTCTTAATTAAGGAGGGCACGCTATGTACTCAATCTTAATTAAGAATGGTGACAGTGCTGCTTACAAGTTCGCTATTGATGATACAACTGGCGAACAGTTTGCCGGCACACTTGCTGAAACAAAAGAGAAGTTTAACGAACTTTTGCAGAAGTACCCTATTTCAAAGTTGACTGTAGTTCACAATACTACAGTAACAACAGACCTTTCAATTGTAGATGTTGAATAGTCTTAAAAGGTGTCAGTTAGTCTGGCACCTTTTTTATTTAAGTAATCTATTTTTCAAACCTATACTTACCCTATCCTATGAAACTTGAAATATCACTTGAAGAATATCAGACAATCAGAAGCGGGCTTTTAGAATTGCCTGCAAAATCTGTCTTAGAGTTGTTATCAAAACTTGATAGGCAGGTTATTGAACAGAACAATACTAAAAAACTGCCAATGGCAACTGTAGGAGAATAATATGGCACTTAAAAGATTTTCAGGAAACCCTGAGTATTTTTATGACACAGTTGAAGGTACACACGAACTCACAGATAACGATATTATTCCATTCACACACAAGCCGGGAACAGAAGATGACGAAGATGGAAAAGTAAAGTTATCTGAACTTAAAAAGTACACAAACACAGCACAGAATGAACGGCTGGATGCAATTGAAGGTAAAATCCCAACTGCTGCCACAAGTGCAAATAAACTTGCAGACAAGGCTTATGTAGACGGGCTTGATTCTGCTATGGACAGTCGTGTAGATGCCCTTGAAACAAATGACACCCAGCAGGATAGCGACATTGACGCAATACAGGCTGTAATTCCGTCAGATGCTACAAGTTCAAATAAACTTGTTTCAAAGGCTTATGTTGATGATGAAATCTCAACGAATACAGCAACTTTTAGAGGTAACTTTGCAACAAAGGCTGCCTTAGACGCATACGCTGGTGATAAAGATAATAACGACTACGCAGTAGTTACAGAAGATGAAACACACAGCAATCAGTCTTGGCGGTATAAATACAACGGGACTGCTTGGTCAGCAGAATACAAGGTAAATGACACACCGCTTACACAGGCTCAGGCAGATGCTCTCAATTCAGGCATTACTGCAAGTGATGTAACACGCCTTGAAAATGTTGAAGCTGGAGCAGAAGTAAATGTTCAGGCAGACTGGAATCAGACAGATTCTACCGCTGACGATTACATTAAGAATAAACCTACCGGTCTTAGTGTTGTTGATACTGTCGCTGACGGTAATATGAACGCAGTTACAAGTAACGCTGTATATGACGCATTACAGACAGTTATAAGTGGAAGTATGAGTTGGGATGGTAGTATCCTTAGTATCACATTATAGGAGTTTTTATGCCAAGTTATTCTTATGATGTGAAAGTAAATGGTGTTACACCTTTGCAAATAAACTTAAATGGGTCTTTTTTAGAAAGAATGAAAGTCAATGGGACTGATGTAATTCATAAAACTTATTCAGGCTCATATAAAGTTAGCCTTAAATATGCAGTTAAAATCACAAATATAGGTTCTTCTTCGGATTGTAGTGGGTCTTATTATTATGGAAAGGCAAATGTTGTAATAACTCCAGTGATTTCAGATATTACAGGAGATATTACTAGAGTTGAGTTTTATGGCGACATAATGAAAACAGACCAGAAAATAACTCTTCATATAGATAACCTTACTTATAAGTCAGAAATTGCTGCAAATAGTACAGGCTCGTCATTTTCAAAGTCATGGAATTTTGACTATGCTAGTGGTTTAGCATTATATCAGAAAAACAATAACGATAATGCTCCAATACAGGTATTTACAAGAGCGTACTTAGCAGATGGTTCCTACAAAGATAGTAGTGGATTTTTGAGTGTTGGTGATAGTAGTACTCCTTCTGGAGAAAGACTTATAGAGCTTCCAGCAAGAAATACAACAACAACAGAGACAGTAACAACATCGACACGCAGTGCGTCATATAGGGAATATTGATGAAAGAAATACAGATAATTAAAGATTTAACTCCGAATGATTTTAATATTAAATGGCGGATGACAAACCTGTGTAATATACACTGTTCATATTGTATTCGCTACAGACACAGAGTTGATATTACAGATGCTTGTGTAAAAAATGATGAGGATAAACTCTGTGAAGTTGCTAAGGATATTTCTAATCTTCTCGACAATACAAGATTTAATAATATCCGTCTTAATTTAATTGGTGGCGAAGTTACGATATTTGACTTAAAAAGAATATTAAGCAATATAACCACTAATAAAGTTAAAGTAATCAGTATCACTTCCAATTTTATGCGTGATGTTCAGTATTTTTTAGATCTGGCAGATTACTGCCATTCTCGTAATATCGAATTATCAATAAGATTTTCCTGTCACTATGAATTTATTACTCTTGATAAGTATTTTGAAAAGATACAGCAGTTAAAAGGTAAGATTGATTATCTGACCTGTGAAATAGTATCAAGCAGTGATAATCAGGAGTTATGTAAAGATTTTATTTCCAGATGTGAAAAAGTTGAAGTTAATTATCTTCTTGATGCAGATATAAGACAGAAACAGGCAGAAGCTAGAAAAAGAGGTTTATTAACAAACAGTAAGAATTACGACAAAAGAAAACCTCGATATAAGATTACTTTTACAGATGGGACAGAAGAAATCTTTGAAACAAGAAATCAATTCCTCACAAGTAAAGAAATTAAAGGCACAAAAGACTTAAAGTTCATTCACACACACGGAATGTACTGCACAAATTCTTATAACTATATCTACATTGAGATTGATAAAGTAAATGGCAGAAGAAGTTTAGATAGCGGATGCCACGAACTGATTCCAATTAAAGAGTTTAAGTTATTAGAAAAACCTGCAAAGTGTATTGGCGATTATTGTACAATTTGCGGACATATGGATTTATTCAAGGAGCTGAAGTGAAAATTATCCTTACTGAACGGTGTTGTGGCAAATCCTTTCTCGCTGAAAGGAACTCTAACTTTATTGATTTTGATATTTTTACAAAATGCAACAAAACTTCTCTTGATTTTATTAAAACAGTGATTGAAGCGTATATTCCAACTTGTGATGAAAGTAAAGTTTATTTAATGAATGTATTTGAATTTTATCGTTTTGGAATGAACAAAATGAATGTCGATATAATCGGAATGTATCTGCCGGAACTTACTGACGAAAGCATTGGTTTCAGGGTTCACAACTTTTACAAACGGGACTTAAAGAAATATAACTTTGTAAGAGAAAAAGAAATAGAATCATTAATATCAAAATATGAGTTTGCTTATGAAAAGGCAAAAGAATTAAATATTCCTGTGATTGAATTAAAAAGAGGCGAATTTCTTGAAGATTACATCGGACAAACGGAATGACAGCCTTCTAATAACGGATAAAGATTTCCATTTGAGGACTAATGGGCAGTTTATTCATAATTTAGAAGTAAAAGAAACGAATGACAAAATAATAATAAATAATCATCATTTTGTCTGTCCTCAGTTTTTATACAGCAAAAAGACTGAGGGTTTTATTTTGTCCACAAATACTAGACAGGAAATAAAAGGCAGAAGAGTTTTTACGCCTCATTTACAGATTAAACACAGTATCTGGGGATTTAATGATAGATATGTAAAAATGCTTAATGCTCCTGAACCTACCCTTCCGTATAGGATAATTAATAATTATTCAAGAATAGAATTAACTAAAACTGGGGATTTAATTATTGAACCGAATAAATACGATATGTTGTACTCTATCCCTATTGAAGATTCTTTAGAACTTATTAAACTCTGGGAAGAAAAGTATAACGATATAATCAGTGATTTATGCAGAAGAAATGTTTTTATCCCGACTTTAACAGGCGGATGCGATACAAGAATATTAAGCCACTTCTGGAGAAAACATAACTTAAAATATTATCGTTTACGCTCTGTAAAGAAGGATGGGAAAAATAATATTGAAAAAGGCAAGATTGAAATTGATATTGCTGAAAAAGTGTTAAAGAAGCTTGGTAAAGGGTTAACAAGATTAGAAGAGCCGCCAGAAGATTACATTTCAATTTGTGGTACTTACACAGAAAGTACACAATATACAGAACTGTTGAATAATAAAAGATTCATAACAGATGTTGTAAACAGATGCGATTTTGAATGGTATCAGGTCCAGCCGTTTATTGATGACTTATATTTACAGATAAAGCCTTCTAAACTGTTCCAGATAAGAGTTCTATTTATGCTTTTATTCTGTCCTGATTTACTGGGTATTGAACTTATAAGCGATTCTGCACAGGGTATTTATAGTTTTAAGGATTTCGGTCAACTGATTACTGAATGTAAGGAGATTATCTCAAAATGGAATTACAGCGTACCAAAGATTTATATTTAACACTTTTAGATAAATTAAAGTCAAATACTATTACAAAAATTGAAATAGCAGATGATAAAATCCGCTTTGAGCTGGAAATAGTGAAACCGCATATAACTTACACAGAATATGTCGAACTGCCTATGGCTCAATGGTTTTTAGAACAGTATGGTTTGAGGTGAAAATGAATAAGATAACTTTTTTTACAGTAAACGCATTTAATAATGATTATTTCAGAAATGGGAAACCTTCTAAAATAATTGAGAAAATCAGTTTTGATTCTTGGGATAAAAATTATGAAGTAAAAGTTTTTGATTACAATAGCGATGTTGTAAAAGACTGCATAAATGAATATAAAGATATTTATAATTTCTGTCAGATTCACCCACATCAGAAATGTATTTTTGCTGATATTGTTCGTCTTTATGTTTTAACAAAGTATAAATATCATTTTTACTTTGACTGTGATTTATATTTGCTGCAATTAAATTTAAGAGATTTATATCATTTCCAGGCAAGCAACGGTTTTATGGCGATGTATAACGGTGAAGATTTAGAAACGGCTAAAAGATTGTTGCAGGTATATCGAACTGATAATATTCTCAAATCAAAAAATGAAATGCTTAGGGATAAAGATATTATTAAAAAAAGCGGATTACATATCCCGCCTATCAAAGATTTTAAATATTTACATTTAACTGGTTTCGATGAAGAACCTCACGGGCAATATAAGTGTTATACAAACAACCCGAACGAACTTAAAGAATTGATTGATATTTATTTGAAAGTTAGGAAAGCCCATATAGATAAAAGACTTGAAGTTTACACAGAAAACAAAAGATTGATTACATATATTCCTAGAATGGCAACAAATAAGAAAGATACTAGACAGGCTATCGTGCTAAAACCGTTAAACACATTTGTTTCTGAAAATGACCGTAACATTATTTTAGACGAAGTGAAAAAGCACTGGGCATTTTTATCACTTTAGTTAAGTATCAGATTTTTCTCACCTACACTACTTTCAATGAAAGTAACATTAATGGGCGAAACGCCATCAAAGAAAAATTCACGCATTAACACTAGAAGCGGAAGGTCATTCCCTAACCAGCGGTATGTGAAATGGCATAATACTGTTGTAAATGAGCTACAGGTTTTATTGCTTCAAAGACAGATACAGACCTTCCCGGAAGGTGTAAAAGTTAAAATGACTGCTGTATTCTACCACGGCGACTTAGTTCGTAGAGACTCAGATAACCAGCTTTCATCCATTCTTGATACACTCGTAGACGCAAAAATACTCCCTGATGATAACTGGAAAGTTATTCCAGAAAAACATATTTACGATAAGTTTGACAAAGGAAATGCAAGAGTAGAAATCGAGATTACGGAGATAGAAAATGGTTAAAGACGAAGAAAAGTTAAAAGAAACTCTTAAGCATTATGTCGAACTTGAATTATACGCCAATGGAGTTTATGACGAAATTGAAGAAAGTCTCGTAAAACTTTATGGAAAAATAGACGGAACAATCCTTGCAAGTAATTATATTCCTACAAAGAAAAACTATGGAGCAATCAATTCTGTCCTCGATGAAACTTATAAAGAATATGAAAACGAATTAAAAGAGCGTCTTAATGAAGAAGCAGAAAAGGTAAAAGAACAGGAAAAGAAGTTCTTAAAATATTTGTATGGTACTGCTCTTGCTGTCGGTGCAATTACAGCAGCATCCGTTTTATTCACTCCATTTGACGATAAAGACACGATTAAAACCTTTTCTGAGCGTTCAATAAAAAATATCAAAAGGACCTATGATACAGCACTCCGTTCTGGGTATATGTTCGGACAGAAATCAGAAGATGTTGTAAGTCAGGCAAGAAAAAGTTTGAAGCCTATTAACAATGGTATTCACAATGGAGTAATCACTGCAATACCGGGATTTGCAAAAACAACTGACAGAATTATCTATCAGAAAAATGATATCGAAGTTGTATGGGTATCAACTTTAGATGGCAAAACCTGTCTTTACTGCGCTTCTCTTTCTGGTAAAAAGTTTGCCTCAATAAGCTCTGCGCCAACTACCCCGCACGATTTATGTAGATGTGTTTTAATGCCTGCTCAGTTTGTAGACGAGGTTCCAGATTTTAAGGGATTTATCAACAGCCTTACAGAAGCAGAACAGAAAGAAGTTTTAGGTGCAAATCGTTTTAAGATGTGGAAAGAATACGATGTGTCGTTAGATAAGTTCTTAAATGACGGCAGAGTTGTTCCGTTAAAAGATTTAGACACAAATTAAGCATTAATTTTTTCTTACATAGACTTGAAGTATGAAATATTTATACTTCAAAACACGCAGAAACTTCTGGACTTTAGTTTCTAAAGTTTCAGCAAATCTCGCAACAAAAATCAAATCAACAATTCCAGTCTTATTACTTGAACACGCCTTAGATAAGCGTGCTGTCGCATTATCTGATGAAGCAACTTACTGCATGATTCAGGTTACTAAATGGCAGTCTAAAGCAAAACTCTGTGTTTTAGCACACAAAGAAAACGAAAAAGCCATCTCAAAGAAAGATAAGTAAATCAGATTTAAGTTCAATTTTTTTTAATTTTATCCTTTTTACGAAAACTGATAGGAGAACGCTCTGGAGAGTGAAACTTCTATATTGTTCTTAGGAAGGAACCTGTTTTTCTTAACAAAGGAGTAATGCTATGGCATTTACCAAAGAAGAAGTTGAAAAAATTCTTGCTGGGCAGGAAGAAAACGAGAAGAAGATTGAATCTATCTTGAACCTTTACAACGAAGATTTGAACGGTCTGAAAATGACTCGTGATGATCTGAAAAGGGAAAAGCAGATTCTGAAAGAAAAGTTTGATGAACTGACTGCAAAAACTGCAAAAGATGCGGAAGACTTTGCGGCTTTACAGAAACAGCTCGAAGCAAACTCGCCTGATGAAATCAAAAAGGCTTTTGAACAGAAACAGACAGAGCTTGAAAGTTCATATAAAGGTGCACTCTCACAGAGGGATGACACTATTAAAGACCTTACTGAAAAACTCAATGCTTCAATGGAGTCAGAACACTCTTTGAAGTGTATGCAGAATTTCAATGAAGCTCTGACAAAGTACGATGTCGAGCCTACAAGCCGCGATGACTTGTTCGGTTTAATCTTCGGATTGAAGTGTTCCAACTTCTCAGAAAGAGATTTGGGAAATGGTATGCAGCTCATAGATAAAGACGGACGCACAGTTGAAAGTGCTGTTCGTACATTCTTTGAAACACCATTTGGAAAGAAGTTCTTAAAGAACACCTCAACAGGTGGTGGTGCGGGTACAGGAAGTGCAGGTTCTGCACCTACTCAGATTAACCCGTTCAAGAAAGAAACTTTTAATTTATCAGAGCAGGCAAGACTGTACCGTGAAAATCCAGAACTTTATGCTCAGATGAAAGCGGCAGCAGGAGCTTAACTCTGAAGATTAGTAGGAGAAAATTATGGCTACTACAAAAATTTCAAATGTAATTGTACCTGAAGTGTACAATCCGTACCTGATTCAGAAAACAGAAGAACTTAACGCTGTAATCGCTTCAGGAATTGCAACTCGTGACCCTAACCTTGTGTTCCCGAATGTTGGCTCACAGGTAAAAGGTGGTAAAACAATCCATATTCCTTTCTGGAAGAGCCTTGTAGATGCAGCCGGTGCTGATGATGAAATCCTCTCAGACACAACTGCTCTTTCAATCAACAACATTGACGCTGGCGAATCAGTAGCCGCTATCCATGTTCGTGGTAAGGCTTGGGGTGCAAACGACCTCGCTGGATTCTTCGCAGGTTCTGACCCGATGCTCGCTATTGCTGATATGAACGCAGCATACTGGGCAAACCGTTTCCAGCATGTTCTTGTAAAATCTCTCGAAGGTATTACAGACGCTACAAACGGTGCAATCAAAGACCATGTAGTAGATATTTCTGGTGAAACAGGTGCCGCTGCAGTTCTTTCTTCAGAAGCAATGGTAGACGCTATCTACAAGATGGGCGACCACGCTTCAGAACTTGCTGGTATCATCATGCACTCGCAGGCTATGGCTAAACTCGTTAAGCTCAACCTTATCGACACCATCCGTGATGCAGACAACAACATCGAATACAAGGCTTATATGGGTAAGAGAGTTATCATTGATGACACTCTTGCTGCTACAAGCGGTGCTTATCCGATTTACTTCTTCGGTAAGGGAGCAGTTGCTTTCAACGAAGACACAACAAGCCTTGACATCACAGAAACAGACCGTGATTCTCTTGGCGGAAACGACATTCTTATTTCACGCCGTGCATTTGTTATGCACCCTCGTGGATTGAAATGGGTTGGTACTCCAACAGGAACAACTCCTTCAAACACAGAACTTGCAACTGCTGCTAACTGGCAGCTTGCAGATTCTCTTAAGAATGTGCCAATCACAAAGCTTGTTGCAAAACTTGCTTAACAAAAAGGCAGGATGTTCAAAAATGGGCATCCTGCCCTTTTTACTCAAAAAGGAGAACTGATTATGAGTATGCTTGCTTTCAAACTTATGCGTATGCGTGAAGCCGAAGCAAAAGCAAAGGCACCTGCAGAAACAAAAGTAGAAGTGAAACAGGAAACTGTTGAAGTAAAAGCTGAGACAAAAGAAGAAAAAACTGAAGTCAAGGCTGATACACCAAAATCTAAAAAGATGCGTGACGCATAAAAGGATTTAATTATGGCTGATGTAGAAACAGAAGAAATGGAAGTCTCTCTTGTGGTCGAGGACGGCTCTTGCGTGCCTAATGCGAACTGCTATGTCAGCCTTGATTACGCAAATGAATATATGAAGAATACCGGACACACAGGCTGGGCTTCTTTATCAGATAATTCAAAAAAATCATATCTCATTAACGCTACGAATTATATCGACCGTACATATTCTAAAATCGGTTGGAAAGGTATTAAAAAATACCATAGAAATCAGTCTTTATGTTTCCCAAGAGTTGAGTTATACGACAAAGACGGATATGAAGTTACTGGGATTCCAGAAGAACTTAAAAAAGCAGTTTGCGAAGCAGGATTTATTTCAACTACCACTTCCCTTTTCACAATTAAAGATTCTTCAGGAACAGTTAAAAGACAGAAAGTAGATGTACTTGAAGTTGAATATTACTCAGAAAGCGATTCTTCTGGAGGGTATATTTCAAGGTTTACAATTCTTGATTCTCTCCTTGCAGATTTTTATAAAACAAAAAACGATTCAAACCGTGTAAAGCGTGCAATACATACTGACTTACTCGGAGGAATTATCTAATGGACTATGAGTCACTTCGCAATACTGCTGACAGTCTTATTAATGATTTCTCAAACGGACAGAGTGCCATATTACTCAAAGGTGTTGAAGTAAAAGATTATTCCACAGGAAAGATTACTAAAACATTCAGAGAAGTACCGGGTGGGCTGGCTGTAATGACCAGTTACTCAGAAGAAGCTATTGCGCAGAGTGGCGGATTACTTAACGCAGGTGATGTTAAGTTTGTTTGTAATTTCCCGGAAGCCCCAACTGAATTAAAGGATAGAGTTCGCTATGCGGGAGTTGATTACAATGTTATTAAATCAAGACCAATAGACCCTACAGGTGCGTATGTAGTTACTTATGTTATTCAGGGAAGGAAGGCATAAAGTGGCAATCGCATTTAATCTTAAAGTAAAGTCAGCAAATGGGTTCTCAACAGAAAGAGTAAGAGTTAATGATTTTAAAGAAGCCAGCAAACTTATTACTACTTCTATTAAGAATGACATTACTACTGTAAAAGGCAATTTAATAGTCGAAACAGTAGCAAGACATAATGAAAGAGTTTTATTTCAGGCTGCTATGTTCTTCCAGAGAGCCGTTACAAGAACGCCTAAAGATGAAGAATATAAAGGTGATGTAAGAGGACACCATATTCCAGATGATGATTATGTTTGGAAGCATTGGACAATTAAATACTGGGGAAAGAAAGTAACTGCTGAAGAAATGGGTGAAGAATTATTTTCTGACGAGGGTTTATTTAACGACCCTCGTATTATCCGTTATGTAGCAGAAGAAATAAAAGAAAAACTGTTTGGTGGTGAAGAAAAGTTTTCAAAGAGGAAAACTCGTATTCGTAACATCAGATTCGAAAATGAGCATCCACGCTTCGCAATGCTTGAATATGGTGGATATCAGGTATCTGAACCTCCGCCAGACAAAGGACCGTTACATTATCACGGTCTTCAGAATGGTTATTCAGTACAGGCTCCACACGGAATGTTAAGAATAACACAGGCTGAAATGGAGCAAATGAGGTTTGATGAGTTTGATAAATGGCTTTCAAACTTCAAGAAAAATAATAGAGGAATTAAAAGAGTTCCTTCTAAAACAATGATGAAAAAGCTTGCATCAGTTATTGGTGATAAGACTCATCTTACAACAAAAGATATTGATGCAATTACTAAGATTTACGAGGTTGGATAATGACAGATACATACATTTGGCAGAAAATCCGACAGAGACTTTTAAATGTTATAGAAAACTATAATACCGAGTTCGGAAAGACAACGGTTCTTATTGAACCTAACAATACAGAAGAAAGACCAATAAACGAATTGTGGTTTGAAATATTTCCGTTGCACACTCGCCCTTCACAGCAGGAGCTTGGAACGAGTGGTCGTAACAGATGGACTCTTGGATTGCAGATTAATATCAACAGTCCAAGTGGTATAGGCACTTACGATATTGATGAAGCGTATGATTATATCTGCGCTTCATTCAAGCGTGGTGATATTTTTGACGGAATAAGAGTATTACAGACTGCCGACCGTTCTTCCGCACGGCTGCAGGATGACTATTATTCTGTGCCTGTGACCGTATGGGTTCAGGCAGATCTGGATAACTAAGGAAAGGACTATGGCTATTAGAAACCCTACTTTCAATTTGAAAACAGGAGCAGATTCCGACCTTATTGTAGCTCGTGAAGTTACAGAGAGCGGAAGCACTCTTGGTAAAATTAAACGCAAAGACGGTATTTTTAAGTTTCCGTATCTGACACGCCGTACTGGTGATACTCTTACTGGAACAACTGAAAATATCGAATCAAATGAACTGAAGCACGGACGCACAAAGTCAGCCCCTCGCAAGGGTACATCATCTTCAAGCGGTGATATCAACTTTGAATTCAGTCCTGAAACATTTGACGATATGCTCGAAGCAGTTTTCCGTGGTGAATGGAAACGCTGGGAAAGTGATACAAACTCTCCTTCAAACAAAAACCACAACGCTTATCAGGCTGGTTATTTTGCAACAAAATGTGCAGAAGCAGCAAGCGGTAAAAAACTGATCTACGATGCAACAGGCGTAGGAGACAATGAAGGTCTTGTTCATGTAAAAGGAAATGGGGCTGGATTTGTTGTTCACGAACTTAACTCAGAAACAAATGATGTTAAGTATTCCCTTCTCCGTAAGTACGGCGGACAGAAGAACGAAGATTTGTGGCAGGAGTTCTCTCACTGTGCATTAAACACTTTCGCCCTCTCTGTTGAAATCAACTCTATCATCACTGGTTCATTCGGTATTATGGGTACAAACAACCCTAAGATTTTCAATTCAAAAGAACTTTCTTATGAACTTGAAAGCCGTCTTGCAAGTGTTGAAAATGCTGATTCTTACAACAACAAAGGCGACTGGGCAGCAAGCACAGCTTATGTAGTAAACGATGTTGTTTTCGAAGCAACAACTGAGAAATACTATGTATGTACAACAGACCACACATCTGGTGACGCATTTGACCCAACAAACTGGGAAGTATTTGAATCATATGAATACATTGATTCAATCCCGGAAAAAGCAACTGATACAATGCAGTTTACAGCTCGTGAAGGATTCCTTTACATCAATGGTAAACAGATTGAGTTCGCACAGAGCCTTTCATTTAACCTTGATAACGGTCTTTCACAGAAGTTCGCTATCTTTGTTCCAAATGCAATTTCTACATCACCGCTTACTCTTGATATTACAGGCGACCTGTCTACATATCTCGTTGGCGGCGAAAGTGATGCAAAGAAACTCTTCAACGATGCAATTGCAGATGAAACAGTTGAACTTCTCTTCTGTTTTCAGGACAAACTTGAAGACCCTACTGCACTTTATGTATTCCAGGTATTCAATGCAAAACACACAGAGAATACAATTAACGGAAACGGCGAAGATACATTTGATGAATCTTTACCGTGGCAGTCATTCAACGAACAGGCTTGCCGCGTATTCCGCATAATTCTCCCTCGTGTTACAGACCTTGAAGCACAGGAAGTTGTTGGCGAAGGAGAAACTCCAACTGGAAATCCTAACCAGATTGCTATGCTCCCTAATGTTATGCTTTCTGCAGATGATGACCTCTCAGGTATTGAAATCACATCTACACTTGATGGTGTAGACAATACTGCAGAAATGGCATTTACAACACCAACATTTGTTGCTAATACAGAAAGCGACAACTACGGAATGATTGTAGCTGGCTTTACTCCTGTTACTCAGACTTCTGAAGAACAGATTGTCGGCGTTACAATCAAGTGGAATGATATGGAATTCACCAAGTCATTCTCTATTCCGGCAGTTTAAGTTTGGATTTTTTCCAAACTAAGATATAACCGTGCTCGTAAGGGTACGGTTATTTTTTTATATCAGGAGATTATATGGCTGAAAAAGAAGAAATTACACAGGAAGAAGAAAAGAAAAATGTAGTTGATATTGCAGATTTCTTTACAAAAGAACGCTCTGAAAATGGCGTATGGTTCGAACCGAATATCAACGGAAATATCGGTATCGAGTTCCTTGTAATTGGTGCAGAATCAAATGAAGCTGCTCAGATTCTTTCAGATTACGACAAAGATGTTTCCCGCATTAACGAAATTAAAGAACCGGAAAAGCGGAACGAAGAACAGCGCAAATCTATGGCAAGCGTTGCTGCAAAACTTGTCAAAAATATCAGGGCTGTAAGCGGAATGAAAATCCTTATTGAAGGAAAGCCACTTACATATTCACACAGCACAATCTACACAATTATGTACAACTCTCTGTCTATTGCAGACAAGATTGTACGCTTTGCTCGTAGAGATTCAGCTTTTATGGCAAAGAAGTAGATTTAGAAAAGTTTGTCAGACACTACTTCTTTATGAATACGCCCTATTCTGTTAAGAAGACTGTTATGAAAAAAGGTAAACAGGAAACTGAAACAGAATGGGTGCGTAACTCTGACAAGAAAAAAGATTTTATAGATAAGTTCGGGGAAGAGAAGTTTAAGAGCGTAGCACTGAAAGACCCAAAGAAATGGGGAAAGTTTGTTACACCAGAACTCCCTAAACGATTTGAATGGATATGGCTTACATTTTTGGATATATGGAGAACTTGTAGTCGTGATTTTAACGGGAACATAGTTCTTACGCCAAGAACAATTCTTGACTATGCAGAGTGTTTTAGTTTGACACTAACAGTGTTTGAAAAACATCTTATATTCAGAATTAAGTCATGGGCAGAAGAAACAATTTACTCTCTCAAAGAGAAGGATAAATGATATGGCAGAAACAACAATTGAAGAGCAGATTTCCATTGGAATTCAGGATGGTTTTAGTACAGCACTAAAATCTATGCAGACTCAGTTGGCTGCCATACTTTCTCCTTTAGGTCAGGTTTCTGTTAAACTTGATGATATTTCAAAATTAAATCTTTCTAAGACAATAAATCAGCTGTCTAAAATGAAGGACAGCGTTGTAGATATTAGTAATGCCGCAGGTAGAGTTCAGTTCAAAAAAGACTCAGATGTAAGCAAAGCAGAGATGAATAGAGCCATAAAATCGAATAGCGATTTTATGGATGTTCAGACACAACTCGGATTAAAAGAAATTGCAAATTATGAACGCTTAATAGATGTAAGATTAAAACAGCTTGAAGCAAAAACGATATCAACAAAAGCTTATGCAGAAGATATCGCAAAGCGTGTTTCAAAAGAAGTAAAAGAGCGCAATGTAGAGGCTGATACAGCAAATAAAAATGCCAGTGCTAATTTTAAAAATGCAAAGGCTGAAGCTTTATTATATTCAGGACAGGCAAGATTTGCTGGTGGTTGGCGTGGTGGTATCACATCTATTCTTTCTCATTATGGAACCTCATTAAGACACAGACCGGTTCTTGGCATCCTCGAAAGATATGGTAATCGTTTAAGTCAGGACCCAGATTCTTGGATGGGAAAACGCTTTGGTAAATTAAGAGGTGATGGTAAAGACTCTTGGAACCTTAACAATGCTTTTGGTGGAATCCTTGCAAAAGGGACTGTAAAAGGGTTAGGTATAAATGCGGGGGGACTTGCACTTGGCGGTTTTGCTGCTGGACTGGCAGGAGCTGTTACGGCAATTGAAAAGTTTAGAGACGCAACCTTGAACGCATACGGAGGTATGCAGAAGCTTGCCATTTCAATGGAAGTTGTCTATGGTTCTAAATCAGAATCAAATGCTGCATTTGGACAGTTGCAGCAGTACGCTACCCACTCACCTTTCTCTGTTTCAGAAACAACTGAAATGGCAATCCTCTTAAAACAGTCAGGCGTATATGCTTCTGATTTACAGAGTACGCTTGAAATGATTGGTGATGTATCTTCTGGTAATGAAGAAAAAATGAAGCGTATTGCAAACAACTATGCACAGATTCAGGCTATCGGTCACGCAAATATGCTTGATATGAGACAGTTTGCTTATGCCGGACTTCCTATTTATGAAGAAGTAGCTAAAACTATGAATACCTCACAGCAGGCATTACGCTCTATGATTTCAAATGGCGAAGTTACTGCTGAAATAATCGAAGAGACTTTTAAGAGAATGACAGGCGAAGGCGGTATGTTCTTTAAGTCTGTCCAGAAAGGTTCTAAAGCATATGCTGCAAGACAGATAAACCTTGAAGATGTTAAAAATATTTCTTTAGCAAATTGGGGTGAGTATTTCTGGGATAACGGAAACGGCATCAGAGGAAGTTGGTTAACAGCAAAAGAAAACTTTTGGAACACTCTTGGAAACATGGGGAAAAATAATGTTATCAACCAGAATTACACCAATAACTTGCAGTCAAGTGCATATTTAAACGCATTAAAAAATGCCTATGCACAGGCTCTGGAAGAGAATAACGCTCCACAGGCAGAAATGCTTAAGAAAAGTATTCTTGAAGCAAGAGCCGCAGGATATGGTGAAGACGAAATTAAATCTGCCTTCTCTGAGAAGTTATTTAAAGATATGGGCTGGGCAGATAAAACCCTTGTTGAAGACAGCGATATAGAAGCCCTTAGAACTCAACTGGAATACATTGTAAGAAGTAATGCAAAAGGAACAACCGGTTATATTGAAAGCACTGTAGGTGCAAGAGGATTCTCTGTACCAGAAGGATATAGAGAAAAAATGAACGAAAGTTATCTGCAATACTTCTTGAGTAATCCGGGTAAAGTAGATGTTTCAACATTAGGATTCACGAATAAAGCAGCATTAAAACAGGCTGAAACTTACGCTGAAACATTAAGCACTATGATATCTCGTTCACAGGTGTTAGAAAAGTTATATGAACTTGCTGAAGGTTCTAGTAAAGCCACCGAAGCATTAGCCGCATTGCAGGTAGATCTTACTAGTTTTGCTAAGACATCTGCTGACGCTACTAATAAATTAGCACGGGCTTCATCTAGTCTTTCTTCACGACTGATTGATTACGAACAGACTTACGAACAGACTCCTGAGGCAAAAGCAAAAAGAGAGCGTGAAAGATTTGAACAGTATCAGAAAGATAAAGTGAACTTAGAGAGATTTAACAAATTCTTTAACTCTTCGAATGACACTTTCAAGAAAGGTAATTTTACACGGCAAGACCTTATTGATTTCTATGGTTCAGGCTTGGTATCTGCTACAAGTTTAGATTGGGAAAACACAATGTTTGATAAAGGTGTTACGCCTGAAGAAAGGAAAGAAAATACAGGTTTACTCTTAAGAAAATTAGACTCGGCTTTAACGCAATTTGAGGTTTTTAAAGATTCAGACCTGACTGAAGGTGATAAATCTACAATTGCTGAGATTAAAAAACTGCGTGAAAATGCGAATAAATGGATAAATGGTCGAGTATGGGAGAAGAATTTAGGAGCAATAACAACATCGTTATCAAAAATTGTAAACGGTAAAACAACAGGTATTTCAAAGAATATAGTTCAGTCTATTTTCCAGGATTTTAATGCTCCTGAAAGTATTGCAAAATATGTATCTAGTTTACAGGGTGAGTCATATATCCCATTGTGGAAACGCATTATGGGCGGAGCAACAGGTTGGGACCCTGAACAGATAAGAGGAAATGCTGGTTCTTTCCTTAATACATATCAGACTGCACAGTCAAGAAATATTGTAGGCGGGGCAATTAAAGGCATGGTTGAGGCCGGCTACTCTATGCAGAGAATTGCAGACTCATTCGAATACGAGAATAGAACAAATAAACTTGAAAATACTAGACAGATAGACTGGAATAAAACTTTAGAGAGTTATTTTGCTGGCGGAGTATTTGGCGGTGATACAAAAGCACAGGCAAAAATTACTACACGCTTAGCAGAATCGACTAAAGCTGCTATTGCTGTTTATGACACTCTTAAAGAGAAAGCATTTACAACTGCAGAAGACTGGGGAAATATCAGTAAACATTTCTCTAATGATGATAAAGTATTCCTTGCTAACGCTTTCGCAGGTGGCTTAAAGGCATATTCAAAAGAAGGTGGTCCAGAATATAACCTCACAGAAGATGCGTCAGGCAGATATGTATTAAATGACGCTTCTTTAGAAAAATTCGGGCTTAACGGCATGACTATCGAAGAGGCTAAAAATGCTGTTAAAAACAACTCTAATGTTAGTGATGATTTAAGAAAGTCTATAGAAACTCTTAACTCTACTACTGAAAGCGTTACATCAGCGTTAGATCGTTATCAGGACCAGTTAAAACTTACTTCCACTAGACTTGAAGCCCAGTCAGCTTTTGTAAATGCAGGAGCAGATGCTCGTAATAAAGGATATGAAGCATCAATAACAGCTATGGCTGGTTCCAGAAGATTACAGGCAGCACTTGGATTTACAGATAATGAACAGGAAAAGATGATACCTGTTTTAACGAATCTTATCAAAAACGCTTCTGCTCTCAACCTGAGTAAATACAAGTCTTACGATGATTATACTGCTGATATGTATAAACAGGGTAAAGGTCCTGAAAGCATTGTTGGCATTGATACTTTTAGAATGGCAAGAGACTTTAACGATTATCTTAAGACGGGTGATTATAATGAAGCCTTAACTCTTGTTATTAATTACTTAAAGGATGTTGTAGAAAATACATCAGCCCTTAAAAATGATTTTGCAGCAGGAGAAACTGATACAAGGAAGAGTGAGTACAGGAGTTATGTACAGGAAAGAATAAGAAATCTTCCGACAGATTTTTATGAAAGCTTAGGCGATTACAAATATCAGAAATCCTTTGATTATTCAGACGGTACTTCAAATACAAACTCTATTTTAGAGCAGGCATTTATGAACCGCAACGGTATGGGTGATAAAGACTATAAAGAGTTCATGGAAGCTGCAAAAGAAGAATTCAACACTGATGATGAAGGATTTATCAAAAAAATCTTTGATGAAGAATCACTTGGTCGCCAGATAGCCAATATCGGTCAGTCTTTACACGATATGTGGGATAATGTTCCTGCACAGATGATTTCAGAAACATTCTCTACTTGGGGTGAATCACTCGCTAAAGGTGAAAGTGCATCTGCAAATATAAGTGAGAACCTCAAAGCGATGGGTGCTGGTTTATTATCTAACACAGGGCAGATGCTTACACAGGCAGGGCTTGCACTCGCAATCTCAAGTATTGGTAATAGAGCAATGGTAATGAAAGGTCTTGCTATCGCTGCCGCTGGTGCCGGAATGTCATTCTTAGGCGGAATGATGGGGGCAAAAGAGGAAGATGATGAAACTGATGAAGAATACAAGAGACTTAATCAGATTAAAGATGACCTCTCTGAACTGTTAAAACAGGCTCGTGAAGATGCTATCTATTATGAGAATACAGTAAGACATAGAAAAGCATTGTCTACAAACGGAAGTATCAGTGTAAATGACGCTATTATTACTCCTAGTGGACAGGTTATTTCTACTCACCCAGATGATTACTTGATTGCAACTAAGACTCCTCAGTCACTCGTAGGTGGTGGCGGCACACCTGTTGTTAACTTCTCAGTAATTGATAAATCTACTGGAATTAAAGTTACAAAGCAGAAAACAACTTATGATGAAGACAGCAATTCTATGAATCTTGAAGTTGTTATTGAAAGTAAAGTTCAGGAGATTATTGCTTCTTCAAAAGGTGACGCAGCATTTAACGCAAGACAGATGAGATTAAATGGTAATAGTTATGTAGGCTAATTTAAGTCGTGCATTTTTTTACTTTACTATTTTCTCTATGAATTACTGTGGCTGGTCTACTTTTTGTAACAAGATAATTTTAGACTCATCAACCGTAAGAGTGGGAGAAGGTGCTACCATACAGGAAGCAGTTGAAAGTGGTGGTATAAAGAAATCACGCCTCACCTGCTCTAACCCACCAGACCAGTTTAACATTGTAATGAAGTTTGACTTTTCCAAGAAACAGTCAAACGGTTTTACTGAACTTGAGAACTTTTATAAATGGTATAAATACACTCATAAGTTTGGAACAGTACCATTTGAGTTTCCTGCCATAATATTAAACTCAAATAGAGTTGAAGGCTATTCACAGGAAGAACTTAATTACAAAAAAGCTCAGAATCCTCAGTTTGTCCCTGATACAGAATACTATGTTATCGCAGGAGATCCTCTTGAAGGCGAAAAATCTGGATATGACCAGCAGATAACAATGGTATGGAGAACTTACGCAGTAGGCACAATTCAGGTTGAAGATGAAGAAGTGACCATTGACCATATTGACGCTGAAAATGGATTTATTGATGTAACCTTAACAGATGTTCCTGAGACAGAACCTAACAGCGCATCGTGGACTGTATATGTTAAAAGACCGGGCGAAACTGAATTTGAAACACTCACTATAACTAAATCATTTTATGACGGCGAATATACTGCAACTCTTTATTTTGAAGAGTTTACTGCTGCAGGTGAATACACAATTAAAATTGGCGAGCATTTAGATATGTTCACTGTAACTGCCGGGTAAGGATAGTTTATGAATGAGAAAAAGATACAGACAATCGCTATGGAAGAAATCTGGAAATCTCGCTCTGACGGGTATCTGCCAGTTCTTATTGACATCTATAATCCAGACATTAGATGGAGTGATGATTCATTAGAACAGGAAGCGTGTCATTTCAGAGCAATTTCTGATACCAATAGTGCTGTATATAAAGGTAAGAAATTTCTTCCCTGCTCTTTTAATGTAAAAATGCCTGAAGAAGATGGTGAAAAATTAGGCGGAGCAACTATCACTATTTCAACTATAGATACAAGAGTAACTCAGGTTCTCAGATCCATTGATATGAAATGCGAAGTTACTATTGAAGCCTTCTTCGCTAAACAGGGAACTAAGATTAAATATCTGCCGTTAGATTCATTAAAAGCAACAATTCCTTCGGCAAGTTACAACAGAAGTACAGCAACCTTGCAGTTAGTATTCAAGGATGCTTTACAGATAAATATTCCTGCTGAGGTGGCAACAAAAGATAAGCTGCCTTCTATTCTTGAGTCATGATAAAGATTGACGATTTAATCGGTGCTAAGTTCAGGAATCACGGCAGGAACGCAAAAGACGGCTTTGATTGTTATGGCTTAGCAATTGAAGTAAGTAAAAGATATGGACATACACTTGAAGATTTATGGTATGAAAAATCATCAAGTGAAATGTTTGAAAACAAGTACGACAGCGTACTTAAAAATATGGGAGACAAACTTATTCCTACAGATAAACAGGAAGAAAGTAATCTCATAGTATTTTTTGAGAACGGCAAGGCTGTACATATTGGAATCATTATTGATGACGATATGTTTATGCACGCAGATATATACGGAGTTAGGATTACAAAACTTTCATCGTATCATAGGACTGACTGGAGGATTTACAAATGGCAACAGTAAAGGTTATAAACAACATTCTCGAAGGTAAATGGGAAACTAAAACTGTTGAAAATGGACTCACAGTCGAAAAATTAATCCGCGACCTTGATACAACAAATTATGATACAACTCTTGTTGAATGTTATGACACTGAAACCGGCGTTACAACTTACGAACCATTATCTGATAATACCGACACTACTTCAGTAATTGTATCTGTTAACGGCAAATCCAAAGAGATTGATTATGTCATTAAAGAAGAAGATGTAATCGAACTTATTTTTACTCCATCAGGAGATGATTGGAGTTGGAGTGGTGCTTGGCAAGGGGCTTTAGGCGGGGCTATTACCGGTGCATTATATGGTGTTAAGTGGGGTCCTTATGGTATTTTAATCGGAGCAATTGTAGGTGCTGTTATTGGATTTGTTGCTGGCGGACTTCTTTATGAAGATGGTGATAATGAAGATTCTGGCACAGGGTCTGCACTTGATTCAAATTCTCTGCCAGATATTAGAGGTAGTCAGAATCAGCCTTTAACGGATAATAACTTCCCTGCTGTATTTGGTAGACATCTGGTAACACCTTTTATTCTTGGTACTCCTTACAACGATATCTACGGAAGACACGGTGAAACAATTTATATCAATGCTCTTTATCTTGTAGGATATGGACCATTAAAAATTACAGACTTAAAACTTGGAGACCAGTTTCTTGCCCATAACCAGAAGTGGTCTGGAAATCCAAGTATGCAGAATGTATTCCACGGTACATTACAGGGAACTAACTCAGACGATAATACAGACTCAGGAGATATCGTAAATACCTGGTACGCAAATAATATTGAAGTTGAAATCTTGCAGCAGGGTCAGAATGGAGAAGAAATTGACTGGGGCAAAATCTACCCTCACGCTATTATTCAGGAAGATATTAAAGCAAATGTTTTATATGTTGCTGATGGTGATGAAGATGAAGAACCAATTGTAAGCTACAAGAAAACACTTCTGCAGAACGGATTGAGAAATAATCCTGTAAAATTCACAAGACAGAATCCTCTTTCAGCAAAAATAGAACTGAACTTTCCTAACGGTTTATACAGGTCTCGCTCTAAAAAAAGCAATATGGAATACGGAGCAATTCCTTTATGGGTAGCTCTCCAGTGGCGTGTATATTCTGATGATAATATCTCAAGTAGTGGTGATGATAACGGAGTAATTGCAGGTGAATTAATTCCTGAAAGCGAAGACTACTGGTGGGATACAGAAAATAACAGAGCCAAAGTTACTAAAAGAGGCTGGCACACATTCACATCTATAAACGGTAAAAAGACAGAGTGGACTGTATCAAGAGTTGATAATAATTCTTCTGTTGATATAAATAGAACTCACACTTTTATTGAGCATAAAGAAGAGACTGACTACGACCCTGAATATGATTTATACAGAGATAGAGTATTCGGACAGTACAATATTAATGAATCTTTTGTTGTTTCTATTGACAAGCCAGCAGTTAAATCAACATACATCACTTTTAGAGTTGAAGATGAAGTTTATTTTAGTTGTAATAGAAAATATCTAAGAGAATACGCAGAATGTGATGATATTTATACAGTCATCGACACTGTAACATACACTAATGCTATTCAGTTCTCTAGGGATATTACAGTTAGAATTCCTGCGGGTGAAACATCAGTGACTATTACTGATGTTCATGCAGAAAACTTTGAGTTTGAATTTGACTCATACGGAAGCGTTAATAGGGTTAATTCAAAGTTTAATACTAAATGTACGAACTTTGAAGTTGAATATTCAACAGTTTCTCCAGAGTTCTTTAAGTCATCTTTGGGACTTACAATGGACACAGTAAACGCAATATCAAGAGATACTGAAACTGTTATTTCCTCTAAAGGCTTATTCACAACTGTATTCACTGATGAGGACAGACAGAGAGATAAAAACTATCACACTGGGAATACATTCCCTAATGAAATTAATGACGGCTGGATTGGAGCAGAGTTATTTAACTTCGAAGCTTTGTCCGGTACAAAATCGGATACAGACGGTATTAGTGAGTTTAGAGCTGTAACTTCTGTAAACTTTGAAGAATGGGCAAGAGAAAACTTCACCTACTCTACTGAAGAAGAGTTTATCAATATGTTCAGAGAATACTTTATGCCTAGTGTAAACTCTACCCAGTCTATCGAAGTGCGTGTCGTTCGTGTTTCTCCTTGTTATCTTGATGAAACATCAGGAAGTGGCGATACAGGTCCATATACATATCAGGATGTTTTTAGTTGGAAGACACTTTCAACCACAATGCTTGATAAAGAGCATTTCCTTAAGAACGCAGAAGACCAGACTGCAATTGAGAATTTTGATGTAATTCGTGAAGTAAGACCTTTACCTGAAAAAGATATGAGAAAGCACTGTATTATCGCCATTCGTGCAAAGACAGATAATACAGACCAGATTGGTCAGACTCTTAAAAAGTTCAACTGTATGGCACAGTCATTTGCTCCATATTTTGATGTAGAACAGAAAAAATGGTTCCCTGAAAATGTAGAACCATCTGTAAAATATTATGAGCCTAATGTTGTAAATGATGACGGAACTGTAACTCCAGGTGAAGAAATTACTGAGGAACAGTTCATCGAAGAAAGACAGAACGGCATTAAAGCTATTAGGTGTAAAAATGGAAATGACTTTGTAAAGAACCTTGTAACCGATGTTATCAGAACTAATGAAAACATTGACCTTAGAGGAAGATATATTATTCCTGATGAAGTTGACACAACTTATGCACCAATAGGAAAAGACCCGAATAAATATCTTGATAACAATGTAGCCTCTGTTCTTCTCTATGCAGGTATTGGTCCGCACTTAGGAATTAATGCTTTAAGCTATGATGATTTTGACTTAAATGCTCTCGGTAAAGTTTATGAGTTCTGTGAAGAAGTTGTAGACGGAAGTAAATACAATTCTTCTGGCTATCATTACGATAAAACTGGTATGCAGGTTTATCATAAGAAAGGTCAGAAAGTAAGAATGTTCTTTACGGCTAATGCTTATATTTACAAGGAAAGCAAGCTTGAAGAAGTATTCAGAAAACTCTGTCTTGCAGCAAGATGTGTATACACAAGAACCAGAAACAACAGACTCACTTTCATTATTGATAAGCCAGAGAAATATCATGTCGCTCTTATCAATCAGTCTAATACATTATCATCGTCTTATACATTAAGTTACAATGATGTTCCGGCAGGTCTTTTAATTCCATTCGCTGACGAAGAAGATGGCTACGAAACCAACACTCTTTACTGTATGAAGGACGGTGAGACTAAAGAAAACTATCGTGGTGTTATTGAACAGTATTCAATTGATTATGTAACAAATCCATATCAGGCTTGGAGTATCGGTCGCTATCTTCTTGCTAACCGCATAATGAATCGTGAAGTAATTACCAAGAAAATCGGTATGGAAGGATACTCTATCGGTCTTGGTAACATCGTATGTGTTCAGGACGATACTATGCTTATCGGTACTGATAATGGCGGTCGTATTACAAAACTTATTGAAGATGAAACTTTCATTTACGGCTTTATTATCAATAACACTTACGAAGTAACTGGGGAACTCGATGATGACAACCTTGTTAAGAAAGGCGTTGTTGTTATGCAGCCTTCTCAGTGGCAGGAATCAAGAGTTTTAACTTTAAGGCTTGCTCCTGTAGGTTATCAGTGTGATGTTGAAGTTGAAGGAAAACTTTTTACTGTTAAGAAAGGTCAGACAAATGTTGTTATTCTTGCAAACCGTATTGCTAAGAACGCTATCCTTTCTGACGGTAGTGACCATTATGTATTTAATCCTCAGATAGACAATATTGTTGGTTTTGGTGAAATCGGCAAGGAAAGCGCTTTATATCGTGTAATTAAAATTGCTTCTGACGAAAAACATAACTATGAATTAACTCTGTTAAAGTATCAGAAAGAACTTTACAACTACGGCGATACACTCCCGTCTTTCCATAACAATATTACTATTCCTAACAGCAGTTCTGACGGAGTTTCAATATCAAATAGTGTAACTGCAACGGATCTGGCAGAAGCATCTGGAAATATTCAGAACAATCTCGAATCTTATATTAATGCTGCCGTTGAAGATATGCAGGAACTTGTAGAAAATCTTGCAGACAATCCGACAGTTTACACTTCTATTTCAAGTTGCGGTGTAGCAGTAAACGATAACGATATCGCAACAAAAACACAGAAGATTGCAATTACATTCTTTGCAAGACAGGGCGATGCTGACTTAGAGTTCTACTTCCCTATGCAGAAAATCCGTTCTCTTTTACCACAGGGATACAGCGTAGAGATAGATGAAGCAGGCGGAAATCCGCATACACTTATTCTCACTATTGCAGAAGGTACTCTTGTTACAACTGAAACCTTAAAGTTCTTTATAAACTTTACAGCTTACAAGTATGATTTCAATTATGCTGACGGTGAAGAAACAGGCTACTATGATGGAGCAGACGGAGAGTACGGAGAACGCACTGAACTTGAATATGAAACTGAATATGAAACAGGATTTACTGTAATCGGAGTTCAGGGCGGTAGATACTTAGGTGCTGTAATTGCAGTAGGTTCTGACTACATTACGATTAAGACTGGCAACACGACTGAGCAGAAATCAGTAAGTTCTCTTATTCTCGGCGACTACTTCGTATATCAGGGAGAGAACGCAGAAAGCGCACTGTCAGAAGAAGGGCACTTCTATACATCTCAGATTTACCAGTTCTTAGGCGTAAGTGAAGGCAGAACTTATATGTGGGCTTTAGACAACATGAGCGAACATATAGGCGGTACACTTACAGATGCACTTAAGGTTGCAAATGAAAGCCTTTCTCACAATAACTCCGATGTAGTTCAGTTCCTTGACCACCTGACAGCAAACTCTATCTTTGTAGATAAGTTGGTTGCAAATACTGCATTTATCAATCAGTTATTTACGAATAAGATAAAATTACAGAGTATAGAAGGTAATTACACTTCTGTATACTATTCTCCAGAATTGTTTGGCTCTGATTATTTAGGATTGTTAAACTATGGTTTTAAAATTGAAAGAAAAACAAGACAGAGTTTAGTTTTAAAACCATTTGAAACAACATCATTTACAGACAATACTGGGAATCCGAAATATTGGGATGGCATACTTATTAGTCCAGAAACCTTAACTTTTCACCATTCTGCTTATTCAACTTATTTTGCTGTTGCAGGCTCAGAAACTCCAATAAGCACTACAGCATTTTATGGAACATTTATTGTTTATGATGATATCAATTTTGGCTCAATCTATGGTGGTGATAAATTTAATCAGAATGGAGAAATTATAGATGAAGATAAATATACAAGTGGAGTTTATATTGGGGCTAACGGTATTATAAAAAGTAATCAAGCTATTTTTGATAATCTTAATGTAGATGGCGGCATATTTAATAACATTGATGTTAGTGGTGAATTGTATCCAAATGATGGTTATAATATGAGCCATAATATTGTGCACTTTCTTTATAGTGATGCAGATGCAAGCGGGTATTTTATACATAGAATGTTCTCAAAATCAACCCAATTCCTTTGTATGAATGATATAAATATAAGTTTTGATGCTATATCAAATAAAACACAAATATATGGGCTTTGTATTAAAGTGAAACATACTCATTCAGAAATAAGTGAAGTTACTCAAATATATATAATCCCGTCATACCCAAGTGGTAGATATAATAGTTTTCTTCCTTTTTCTTTTGCAAGGCTCACTCTTATATATAACCCATCAAGCGAAACAGGGGGCGGTACAACAGCGGGTGAAGGTACATATTCTTTATATATAAGAGGTGAAACTGATGATTATACTGTAACACCCACAAGCGTTAGTGCAAATAATTTTATTTACTAAATTTAAGTATTGTTGATGTAAAGAAAATTGTATCTTCATTAAAAAAAACAGTATCAGGCTTAAAACAAATTGGTTCTTCAAATAAGTGTATTAAAGAATCATACTGAATAGGGGTAATTGAGTTTGTTAAGATAGTACAGCTCGAATTAAAACTATTTTCGTTTCCAAGCAACATACCATACTTGTCGCTGCCTGTATAAAGAAACTGAAAATCATAATCAGTATCGTTAATGATTGTAATATTATAAACAGGGAGATTTTCTTTTTTCTGTTCTTCCTGCTGAGTTGCTTTTGTTTCAGTTTCCATATCGCACGCTCCCAATAAAAGCATGAGAGGTAAAAGACATATAATTAACTTCTTCATGTTTTTATTTTAACGCAGATATTGTATAACACAAGAAAAAATGAATTAAATAATTGTTAAAAACAAACTTCAAGATACGATTCAAGCGACTTCAACTTAATTCAAGAAACGGTTTCCTGTTATCCTTATAATCGGGAGGGCGAATTATGCTTGAAGCAGTACGCAAGGTTAATTCATATTTCAAGAGTGCGACAAGAGCAGAAGTAGATAATCTTTTGTCGCAGATTATTTTGTCAGAAAGACAGGCTGATATATTTGATATGTATTACATCAAGAAGAAGGATGTCGGGTTTATTGCGGACAGCCTGTATGTAAGTATATCTGTAATAAATACTGAGCTAAGAATTATCAGGGATAAAATGATTAAGGTTATTTAACAGAAATATTTTTATGGATTTAATTTTGCTTTTTCTATTCGCTCTTTTTTATTTGAATTAGTTCCATAAAAGAATACGCCAAGCAAAGCAGCCAAAGAAGATAAAATAGATGCAATTCCGAGTGCATTCTTATCTTTAAGAATTAAAATGAAACCAAATATAATTGTCAAAATGGAAATTATAAAAGCGAATATTTGACCACGAGGGAATGCTTTAGTATTTGATTCGATTACCATTTTTTCAAGATTTCTGCGATGTTCAGCCTGTGCTTTAAATTCTTCAATGAGGGTTTTAGTAACTCCGGGACAGAATATTTCATACTGAGAAAGTTCTTCTGGAGGGGGAAGAATACTTGCCCTAGTGACTTTTAAAGATTGTGAAATTATTTGTTTACTATTAGTGGGAGGAAGATTATTTTGAGTTTTAGCCATTTGTTTTGCTTGGTGTTTTATTTTGCTGGACATTCTGTTAAAACTTTTTCTATTGCAGATGACATATCATTTTTTAATGCTAAAATATCAGCGTTGGCTGCACGCCTGTTTGCATCTTCTTCCGAATCAGAAGAATTGTAAACTTGCGAAGTAGCGAATAAATCTAAAACCGACATTACACCACCAATGAAAGATGGTCTTGCATATAAGTAATCAGTCATTTTTAATCCTCAGTTGATAAGAATTATATCGGCAAAAAATATCAAATACAATAACAGTTTGTTAAATAATTGAAAAACAAATAAATTCACTATCTTTTCAGCAGAAAATCGACATCATTTAATTTTGATGTCTGCTATTCTTTACACAGAGGTTAAAAGATGTATCAGTATCAGAACCCTGTGAATGACTTTTATATGAATCAGCGACCGCAGTATCAGCAGTTAAACTTGCCCTTTCCTCCCCCTCAGCCGCAGTTAGTAACAAGATATGTTTCAAATGTTGAAGAAGCAAAAGCGTCAATGATTAATCCCCTTTCTGTAAATCTTTATGTCGATACAGCTAGTGGCAAAATCTATATGAAGAAAATGAATAACAATGGTATTTCCGAGTTCTATGAATATACAATTTCTGAAACCGCTGATAAATATGATCCGCTTTCAGAAATTAATACTAGGCTTTCAAATATCGAAAACTTTTTAGGAGGAATAAATGATAAATCCCTTTCAGGCGATAAATCCGCAGAATCTTCTCAGACAGCAGTTACAAAACCGTATGAATCAAATGCAGAAACAGAATCCTCAGGCTTTCCAAAAAATGCAGGAAATGGTTGGCGGAAAAAGTGAGGCTGACTTAAAACAGACAGCTATGAACTTGGCGAAAGAAAGAGGAATTGACTTAAGTAAGTTCGCAAGCCAGTTCGGGATTCAGTTGTAAAGAAATATTTAACAACTGAAAAAGTCATATTTTGCGTGGGAAGTTTTCTCACTTATTTAATCTTAAAAAGGAGGTAAAAGCTATGACTGTTAGTGATTCAGGAACACCTATGGTAATGGGTGACGGTTTTGGTGGCGGTGGTTTTATCTGGGCTTTTCTTATCTTTGCTCTGTTAATGGGTAACGGTGGATTTGGCTTCGGAAACGGTAACGGAAACTCAAACGCTATTCAGAACGACATCAACAGAGGGTTCGATAATCAGAACTTACAGGCACAGACAAGGGATATACTCGGAGCGGTAACAAGTGGAACTGCACAGAGTGTTGCTGCAACAAACGGAGTTTATCACGATATCGCCAGTGCATTGAATGATAAGTATTCTGAATTACAGAGAGATATTGCCAGCCTGCAGGTAGGACAGGCAAATGCTCTTGCGAACCAGAATCAGTGTTGCTGCAATACAAGACTTCAGATGTCAGAAGGCTTTGGCGAAGTCAGATATGATAACGCTATGAACACCGCCGCAATCAACGCAAATATTACGGCACAGACACAGAAAGTTCTTGATGTTATTGCACAGAACAAGATTGAAGCATTACAGGGAAAAGTTAATCAGCTGGAACTTGCACAGGCTATGAATGGCGTTGTTAAGTTCCCTAACGCTATGACTTACAGTGCAGGACCAAGTCCGTTCTGTAATTGTGGCAACGGATATCCGCTGTATGCCTAAAATTTGTAGGGAAACTACAAATATTCCCTTTTGAAAGGTGACAATTCCGCTCTTAGAGCGTTGACATATATAAAGGGAAAAGGTACTTCTCTCACGCCTTTTCCCTTTTCTTTTGTGAGGTGAGATTATGGACTGCAATCCAAACATTCCGAAAATCCGTGCAACATCAGTAGCAATGGCGGCAGGAACAGCAACGATAACAATTCCAGCAACACCAGTAATCGAGCCGGGACAGGTTGTTGATATTCTGCTCGCTACATCAATTCCTGATGGAACAGACGGTGCACAGCTTGTAATTACCAATGGTACTGTTACTGCGAGTGTAATGAATGGTAACGGAAATTACTTAAGGTTCTATCCATTAACAAGCAGGACAGTATTAAGAGTTCAGTATCTGGCTGACCCTATTCACTTCCAGATTATCAATGTATTTGGAAAAGCAATTAAGAGGTACAGCTGATGAAAGATGTAGAAGAACTTGAAAAAGACTTTAAGGAAGTTCTTTCTGAGATTGATTTCAAGAAATACGACCCTTTCTCAAAAGTCTTTATGAAAGCTATTTTTATCGGTCAGATGTGGTCTTTATTGAAGTGTCTTGAAGATGATGTAGAAGACGAACTTGACGGTGCTGAGAAGTATCTTAATGAGTATCTTGAAAGCGGCGAATCTGCGTATCGTGAAATGGCTCGTGATGAGTTAAAACACGCAGGTATTCTTATCAAGAAGCATTATGAAAACGCAGACAGTAAGGAACGCACACATCTTGAAGAACTTGAAAACAGGCGTCAGCAGATTCTGAATGTAATCGAAAAGGAGGCTTGATATGGTTTCTAAGAAACAGCTTGTACACGGAGTAATTAAGTTTATTGAAAACGACCTTATTCCGAATGTAGGAGACAGAAACACCAAGTTTGTACTGGCAATGGCAAAAGACAGTCTTAAAGAGAATAATGATCTGGCAGATGTCTTTTTGCAGAGTCCTATGGTTTCAACGCTTGTAAGTGAAACTGACGGCGAATACGATATTAATAATTTATCAACGATACTTAAAACTGTATTATCAGAGTATCAGACTTTCCCGGTCACAATACCAAAAATCCCGCTTTTCTCTCCAACAGAGAAAGTGATTAAAATTTCGGCTGAGGATGTTGACAAATTGATGAAATATGTAATGCCAGAGTAAGAAATGGGCAGGTTTACTCCTGCCCTGTTTTACCAAATATTTTTTTAACTGTTTTTTTATTAATCTTTACTGGCTTCACTATTAAGTCAGTATTATGTTCAATTAAGAATAACTGTAGGTTTAATACATCTGTAAGCGTATAAAGCGTACAGATGTAATTGTCAGTTTTTTCTTCGTAGCAGTGGTATTTATTCATCGTTTAAGAAAGTGAAAGCTCCACCTTTTGTAAGCCAAGAAACAGCGAAGAAGAATAATGCGACAGTTTCAACCCACCAAGTTTTTGCTATAAAATGAAATGGTAAAGGCATAAGCACCATAGCGCATAACATACCAATTCCGCAGACTTTATAAATAATATTTCTTATCTTCTTTTTAGAAGTCATTTCTTTACTGCCGTCTGTTTTCGTAAATAAGAATAAATCGTTATATGCCAGTAAACAGAAGAATAATACTGCACTCGTACAGTGAATTATATTCGATATCTTACACGGCAACTGGAAGTAACCTGTATAATCTGGCGTTACAGCACAGTTACACGGAAATAAAACTATCATTAAACCAAAAACACCACTTATAGTTGTTACAATGTTATCCTGTAAATCGTAGCCGTCATAACACATAAGAACAAGGCTTGCGGCGGTGAGAACGCCAACCAAAGCAGGCGTAACATAATAAGTTGCACTGATTGATAAATCAGACCAAAAGCCGTTCGGAAGTCCGCCTGTTACTTTATCGTAAAGCAATGCTCCTGCAAGGCTCAGTAACGGAAGGATTCCACCTAAGAACCCAGCCCAGTTTCTAATGCGTTTCTGCCATAATAATTCACTCATTTTTTTTCTCCTTAATACTGATAAATATAATATTCAATAATGCTACCTTCTTTAACTGTAACACTTGATATCAGGGTATCAACAAACCGTCTTTTGAAATGTGTAAACTTGGTTCTTGGATTGTACCATTTTTCTATCGTAAACTGATTATCGGCAATTACACTTGGAATGGATTTTGTTTCAAAGCGGCGGAAGTTTTTTCCTGTAGCACAGTTTAAAATTGAAAGTGAATCTTTTACAGTAAAATCTTCTGCAAGCCAGCCACGAGCCATTGATTCTTGTATCAATCCGCAGATATCACACGGCATATTATTTACTTCTTCTATGATTGTGCAAAGACAAAAGAATAAGCAGCCACCGTCATAGATACATTTCATTTTCGACTGGATTCCGTTATAGCGTGATTTTATCTGAGATAAGTTCATCTACTACTCTCCTTCTCCGCTCTGTATAAATGTTTTTTACATTTACTTTCTTCTGTTGTTTTGCCTTTCTGTACTAATTTGTCAGAATAAACGCAGGTTCCTGTAGTATCATAAATATCTCTTGATTTACAGAAACAACAATTGCCGCAAGTTCTAGTCGTCATACAATTCCTTTAACAGTTCATAATCTTTCTGTGTCTCTTCAATGCGGATGCGATATTCTTCTAACCGCACTATCCAATCTGCTGACACAGTTACAGTGCCATCGTGATTGTTTACCATTTTGCTGTCTTTCGGAAAAATCGGGAAATCAAGTGTTGGTACATAAAGTTTTTCTACTTCGATTACTTTACTTGACTGACAAGCCACTAATAGCGTTGTCAACAGCATCGCCATTATGAAGTGCGTTAATTTTTTCATCGGCTTCCTTCCTGTTATCTGATTTAATTTTCTCTGCCAGTTTAAAGTTTTCCACCTGCAGAGTGAGTTCATATTTTTTTTCGATTGCAGAATCGAGAGATTTCTTTGTTTCTTTAAGTTTGTCTCTTGTGTATTTAAGCAGCATAAAGAGAATTAAACTGAAAAGTGCCAATACAAGAATTACAATCAATAATGCTTTAATCATCTTTTCTCCTAGTGTGGCAACTGATTAATTACTTCTGCGGGCGCGTGTAACCATTTAAGAATTACAGCAAGTGCGCCAAGCAAGAATATCCATATTGCCTTATCCGCAATCTTTTCATACCACTTGGCAATAGTTTTTTCTTTTTTTGTTTCAAGAGCTTTGACTCTGGTGTCAATTTTTTCAACTTTATCGTTAATGTTCTGAGAGAACTCTTTGAAAACTTTGTCTATATTTTCATTCAAGTTGTTAATACTCTCATTTACTGTGAGAATAAGTGTCTTGTTATTATCAATCTGATGCTGTAAGTCATCACGAATTGTGTCCTGGCGTGTGCGTGCGTAGTCCATAGCCTTGTTGTATGCCTGTTCAAGTTTCTGATCTGCTTCAACATCTTTTGCTTTTAAGTCGGTAATATCCTCTTTAATTGCCATTGTTGTTGCTTCAATTCTTCCGAGCTGATTCTGAAAATCCATTAAAAGTTTATCTTCCATCTTCTGAGCCCCTCTTACTGAACTTTTCAAGCATCAGATTTACATCAATTGTTCCGGCTCCAAGTCCATAGATAATGGACCATGCAGCACCAATTGACCCAACATCAGCATTTGTAAATACGCCTGTCCACAACAAGATAAAGCAAATCAAGGCTCCAATCGGAGCAACAAACTTATAGATTTTTGAGATTGTTTTCGCTGTCAGTTTTGGTTCTGTTTCCATTTATTTACCCTCCTCGTAGTTAATTCTTTCAGTAAGCCAGTAGAGGTAATTCTCCATAGCGAGCACCTGCTCTGCTAACATTTCGATTGCTTTTTTATCAGCTCCAAAAGGCGGGTTTTCAATGGCTTTCTTTGCCTTTTTGATTTTGCCTTTTAAGTCTGTCTGCTCGGTTAACATTCGTTTTACGAATTCCTGCATTTTTAACTCCTTTTTACCCCTCCGAGTTTATCTGCCCAAGATTCCCACGGCTGACGGTAATAGTTGAACTTTATAAATCTGTGAAGGATATTTCCGAGTAAAGAAGGTAAGCCAATTACCAGTAAGTAGAACCAACCAAGATACAATGACTGTTTCTGGTGTCCTTTTTCGTGTTTGATAACAATATTGTGAATGAACTCTTTTCTAAAAATAATTATGTAATTGCCAAGAGAAATTGCAGAAAGATATTTGAAATCTTTAATAGGTCTGTAATAAGTATCTACCTTTGCAGACATAGTAAACAGAACGATTAACTCTGCAAGGGCGTGCTGAGGTAACTGCCAGATATAGAGAAGTGCTTCTTTCAGGTAAGTCATAAAGTACCTCCACAAACAATAGTAATAAAGATAAAAACACTACTTAAATTAAGCCCTCCATTTTCTTATGCTACCTTACTTTAGAGGTGATAATATGGCTGATTCAGATACAAGACTTTACAAGATTTGGGAAAAAATGAAGTACCGCTGCTATAACAAACATTCAAATTCATATGTTAATTATGGCGGTCGTGGTATCAGAGTTTGTGCTGAATGGAAGGATAACTTTCAGGCTTTCAAGAAATGGGCATTAGCACACGGCTATAGTGACTCAAAATCAATCGACAGAAAAAATAATAATGCAAGTTACAGTCCTGCTAACTGTCGCTTTGCAACAAGAAAAGAACAGGCAAATAACCGTAGACCTAAAAAGAAGTAGGAGTTAACTATGAATCCAGTTTGTCAGAATTGTATCTATCTCTCAAATGAGCCAGTAAAGTTTCGCAGATGCCCTAAGATTCCTATTTTCCATAGGGATATGCTTTGTAATAACCCAAAGAACGCTGTAAAAGACCATATAGACGGAGATTTATATTCGCCTTTTTGCGAAGAAGTAAACCGTCACGGCGAATGTCTTGTATATTATCCAGTAGGGCTTGAGCCTCCAAGAATTGCTTTTGACGATTTTGAAGATAATTTAATCGTCTGTGGAACAAATCCATTCATTATTACTTTAGACGGAACAGAACCTAATGCAAAAATGCAGAGTGTCGGTGAATGGGACGAAATGCAGGAAGTTTATATTTATGAACAGAAAATATTAAACACCTGTGTACCAAAGGTTGCCTGCGTTAAAGAAGGTGTATTATCTGGTATCACAGAAATTAAATGTGAAGTTCCAGATGTTCCTGTGATTAAGTTTGATAAAACAACAAATACAGTGACTATCGAATCATACAATAAAGTTTACTTCACAGTTGACGGAACTAATGTAACAGATGAATCTCCTGTATATGACGGTCCATTTGTAATTGACCATAACACAGTAGTTAAAGCTCGTTCTTATGCAAGAGAGGATTTATCCGTTCAGGTATCTGAATATTGTATCTCTATTGAAGCTCCGGTAATTGAGTTTGACCCAGATACAAATAAAGTTACTCTTACAGCAGATGATACAATTCTCTACTCTCTTGACGGAACTGATATATACGATGATTCAAATGTTTATGAAGAACCTATCGAGATTACAAAGAATACTACTGTAAAAGCAGCGTGTCTTGTAGACGGAGAGCTTTCTGAACAGGTTGAAAAAGAATGTAAGGTAGCAAATCCACCTGTAATCTCTTATGATGAAAAAACTCACAAGGTTACAATCGAATCAGAAAATACAGTACGCTACACTCTTGACGGTACTGACCCTAAAAAATCAAGCACAGAGTATACTGGTCCATTTACTATTTCAGAGACTTGCACTGTTACAGCTTCTTCTTTCACTGATGAAAAAGAATCACAGGCAACAAGCCTTGAATGTATTTATATTGGCGCACCTGTTATTTCTTTTGACACAGAAACTAACACTGTATCTATTAGTGGAGATTACACAATACTGTACTCAACTGACGGAAGTAAGATTTACGATGATTCTGATGAATATACAGACCCATTTGTGATTGATAAGAATACAACTGTTAAAGCAGCTTGCATCTTTAACGGTGTGCTTTCTGATGAAGTTACTCTTGTATGTAAAGTTCCAAGTATGCCAAAAATTACTTTCAATTCTTCTACAAAGGTTGTGACAATCACTGGTGAAAATACTATTCTTTACACTACAGACGGAAGTGATGTTAAGAAGAAAGATGCAGAGTATAAATCTCCATTCAAGATTACTGCCACATCAACAATTAAGGCTAAGGCTTATGTTAATGATAAGGAATCTGAACAGGCAGAACTTGAGTGTGTAATTTAAGGAAAAATTTTATTTCTTCTAATCTGATTTATAGATGAATACATTTGACCTTCGTTTAGGTGACTGTTACGGAATAGTTCCGACTATTTCTGACAATTCTATAGACCTTGCAATTTGTGATCCGCCATACAAACTTGGCACTTGTGCAGGTGGCGGGCTTTATAAACCAGTAGGAAAAGATAACCCTAATAATCCGTACAAAAGGAAAGAGACTAACTCTATTAAAGAGTTAAAAAAACTTGGCTGTGCAGATTTTAATGCAGAACAGTTCTTAGATTTAATCAAGCCTAAAATGAAAAAGTTTTATGGCTATTTCTTCTGTAATAAACCTTTAATCTTAGATTATCTCAAATACGCTGAAAAGCATAATTTCTTGTTTGAAATAATCATTCTTTATAAATCCGCACCTATTCCTGCCAGGAACAATCATTTTCTCCCTGACACAGAATATTGTATTATGCTCAGAGAAAACGGAACATACTTTGCTAAAGATGCTGAGTTTGATGATTATCGTAAATTATTTACAGTAGGCTCTTCGAGGAAGATACATCCGGCAGAAAAGCCAGTCAAAATGCTCGAAAGATTTGTAAGAGTTTCCTGCCCAAAAGGTGGAACCGTATTAGATTGCTTTATGGGTTCTGGAAGCACAGGGCTTGCAAGTGTATATAACGGCTGTAATTTTATTGGCATTGAAAAAGAAGAAGCATATTTTGATTTATCTAGCAGAAGATTAAAGGAATGGCAGGATGAACAAAATGGTGTCGGAGGTTTATTTGAAGGGGGATATTATTGACCAGACAGCAGATTGCAGAAGTAATGGACTGTCACATCAACTATATTCACTCAACATTCGAGGCAGCAATAAAAGAGAATCCAGAACTTGATATATATGACCCTTCCAATAATCAGAAAGGAAAAGGCTGTGATTACACATTAGAGCAGGTTCTTCTTGCTATGAGCTATTACAGAGAGGGACACGGAATTAGTGAAATTGAAAAAGCAATTCTTACTGATGAGTTCACTATGCGACCGCCAGAAAAAGTTAAGGCTATCGGAATAAAAGGTACTGACGAGTTTTTAAAAAAGATTAAGAATTATCCAAAGAAAAAATGTTGTTCGACTTGTGTATATTGCACTAAGTCTACTATGCGTAATAGAAAACCAATCCCAAAACCTTTTTGTAAGCTCTGGGACAGATTTCTTAACAGGATAAAAGTAGACCCATATAATGATTGGTGTAATCAGTGGGAATATTCAAATCAGGAACCGCTTATTTTTTATGAGCACAACTCCCCAGTTAATTTAGATATTTACGGTAATATAAAAAATGAAGTAATGGGATTTGATGTTTCTGAGTTTAGTAAAAAATCTGACGGCAAGATTAAACTTGTTACTGATATTGGATTTTCAGAACCGCTGCCTGTTTAGCGTCTTTTGCTCTTTTTAATCTTGCGTAAAAATTAACAGCCTTGTAATACTTGTCAAACGCAAAAGAATTAACTTTTTCTCCTTTGTAAAAAACGCTTACAGTATTATTGCGGCTGTCACATTCAGCTTCGTAGTTTAAACTTATTGTTTTTCTTATTACTCCGCCAATCATAAAGACAGAGTAATTCAGTAAAAATTATTATTTAAATTTATTTTTCTGTAACGATTTCTTCTAAAGATTTACCTTCCATTTTGCTTATTTGAGCCAATATCTCCTTACTTACAAAGTTTACACCTGCCATAAACGCATCGTATAAATCACCTGTATTATCAACTTTAACATTTGTAATGCTATGAACGATATAACCTTTCTGATGTGCATAGGTTAATGCTTCTTTTTCTGCAATGCTCATTTAATTCTCCCTACCAAATACTATTATTGATTGGTATTGATATATTATACGACAAATCCCAGTAATATACAGGATAATAAATAAAATCCATTTATACACCCTTTATTAAATAGCATTACTTCCATTCTTTCCGAACCAACCGTCTCCAGAACCAACAGCCTGTCCCTGCCATTCGATAATACGGCTCAACTTTCCGCCACATTCACAGACCTGTTTATCTTTTTCAGAGTCATAATCTGCAAGTTTAATGTCGATTTCTGCGGATTTTCCGCAAATATCACATTTAAATTTATAATTCATAACAATTTTCCTCTTACCTCAATCTTCGTCATCCATACTTTATCCTTATATCTCAATAATCTGCTGTGCGATATCTTTTATCTCCTGAGAGTGCGTTATTAACATAGTTACACGGCTATCGGCAATACGGTGTGCTGCCGTTACCATTTTCAAATACTTAGGTCTTAATCCACCATCAAGAGAACCGTCTGATTCATCAATTAATCTTGTACGGAAATTAAAACCTGTTCTATTCATCTGAACTATACTAAAAGCGTAGAATAAAGCCTGTTTAAGCCATATTCTTTCACCAGAAGAAACAAGGTCTATTGTTTTTTCGTCACCGTTCTCACAATCGTAAACAATGATATTAAAATCTTCATTTGCCTTACGATTAGATTTAAGTTCCGATGTATTTCCGAAGCGGATTTCAAATTTATTTCCATAACTATCTGCAAGTATTTTATTGGCAATATCCGCAATTTCCGGTGCAGATTCTCTCAGTTCAATAGCAGGAATACCATTATTTGAAAAAGCGCCTTCAATGAAGTTGTATGCAATAATTTTATCCTTAAGCTCTTTTAATTCTGTTTTCTTATTTTTAACAGTCTTAAGTTCTTCTTCGTATCTCTTATTATCTTTTTCTGCTGCATTAATACTTGCTGTTAAATCTGATATTACAATCTGAGTAGCACGAAGATTATTCTCAGCTTCTGATAATTTTTCAGATACATCTTCTAAAGTGCCTGTATCTGTTATTGCATCCATTTTAATTTTTAAATCTTCAAGTTTCTTGGATAATGCCATATGTTCTTCAACAGCGTCATCGTAAGTAAGTTCAAAATAAATCGGGTCAACAGAATCAAGATATTCAGTACAACATTCAGAATCAGTTCTTAAGTATGCGATATTATTTTTAAAATTCTGAATATCCTCTTTAAGTTTTGAAGAGTTATCCTTTTCTTTTAACTGGAGCCTTGCCCTTCCGAGAGTTTCTTCTTTTGTTTCTTTATCTCTTAAAAGTTTATCAAGTTCCTTCTGTACATTATTGATATGTTTCAAAAGTTCTTCTTTCTTATGTTCAGACAAAGGAGAGCCACAAGTTGGACATACCTCATTTACATCAGTAATCTGATTTCTTAATACAGCTTCAGAACTCTCAATCTTTGCAAGGTCAATCTTATAATCAGTAATAACTTTGTTAATTAAAGCAACTTCTTCAATTGTCTCTGAAAGTTCCTTTTCAGCTTCATTTAACTGGCTAGTGAATTTTTCAATTTCATTAGCATTAGCATTGATCTGCTGATTTTTACGGTCTATTTCATCATAGATTTCCATATTTGTAGTAACATCTGTAAGTTTATCAAACCGTTCTTTAGATGTGTCGTACTCTTTTTTATACTGTTCATACAAAGCTTTATTTGCTTCTTTAAGAGCCTTATTCTTCTGATATTCAGAATCTTTTACTCTTAAATCAGAAACAGTTGCAGCCAATTCATCTCTAACAGATTCTTTTGTTTTTAACTCTTTTTTCCAGTTAGTAATGTCCTCTTTATTGGATTTAATAAATTCTTCATATTTAGAATAAGCGTCAATCTCAATCTCAATATGGTTAGCGTTATCTTCAATTCCCTTGCGAAGTTCCCTTGCTATAACAGATACTTCTTTTAAGTGGTCGGTTCCAGCAAGTTTGGAAAGTAATTCCATTCTCTCAGATTTTGTTGTTGCAGAAATATCCGGCGTTCCTTTTGTCTGTTCTTTTGCAAAGAAAGCTGTCCTTAAGAAAACATCAATAGAGCCAAAAGTCTGCTCTACCCATTTCTTATAAGAATCAAGCGAGCCGTCTGTATCTGAAAGTGTCTCCCAGGTTTTTCTGTCTTTTGATGTTTCTACAAAATACGCAACTTTTCCTGAAGCAGTCTTACCGTCAATGAGCATTGATATTCTGTAGTACAAATCATTTTCGTCTTTATAAACAAGAATACGGTGAGAATCCTTAAGATAAAAATGGTCTTTAAGAGCACCGTCACGAGTGAGCATACAAGGATATGGGTGGCAGTTTTCAATCAATGTTGATTTACCTCTGCCACAATTTCCGATAAGGCACACAACGCCGTCTTCCATTGTTTCAAAATTAAGTTCAAATAATTCTTTATGCTGACCGTCACGAATACCTACAGCACCACGCAAAGAAAGTGAAAGAAGCTCAAAAGAGTGCTGTGGATAAGCGAGTTTAATGAGCGTATTGTCCTGAATATCCTGTAATAACTCTACAGCATATTTAGGCATTATAAGTTCTTTTTCTTTAGCATACTCAGTCATTTTTTCAACAATTGATTTATGCTTCACAACTTCGCTTTTAACAACAGTTTCACCTTCGATAATATTAGGCTCAAGCTTAACAGAAATAGCATTAATCTTTTCTCGTAATTCATCTGCAAGCTGTTTGATATTCAGAGATTTTCTTTCTTCTTTAGTACAGTCAAACTGAACACGAACATAATAATTTTCATAATTACCACTTCTAACTGTTCTTGGATCAAAATTAACAGTAGCATACTGTGGGAGTCCGAAAGATACACGCTTAACTTTAGTTTCGCTATTAACTATTTCAACCAAGTTGTAGCATCCGATATGGGTTTCACCAAAGTTTTTAGGACAAGCAGAGCCAGAATACCACGCATTAGGAAAGATTTCCTGTGGCATATGAATATGTCCAAGAGCATAATAATCTGCTTTAAGAGACTGTAATAATTTCTTAGGAATTGCCGTTGGAGAAGATGCAGGAATACCATTCTGATACATAGCCCCTTTTACTTCTCCGTGATAAACAACGATTAAAGGAATGTCTTTATGCGAAGTCTGTTTTCTGTCGCTCTGATTAAATATAAAATGCTTTATCTTTTCATTTATTGCATCGTTAATTTCTTTAACAGACTTTCCGATATATTCACTTCTGCGAGGCTCCGGGATAGCAATAATTCCAAATTTATCACAACCGCAATACTGCATTGAATTTGCAACCTGCACTACTTCTGATTTAAATGCGTCAAGTGAACCGTTAGGTTCGTGCGTTGGAGTTCCGTATATAAAGAAGATACGATAGACATATTTTTCAAGTTCACGAATAGCAGACACAATAGCAGAGAAACCACTACCTTTAGTTGCTGTAATCGTAGAATCCCAGAAGTCACCTGCGAAAATAATACAATCAATATCACCTTCTTTGCAGCGTTCTGTGAGTGTATTTAAAATTAATAAGGTCTGAGATAATCTTTCTCTTGAAGCATGAATATCTGCTATATGAATAAAACGCATTTTAGCTCCGGTCTTTTAATCCTTAAACTTTGCAATATCTTCAGGTGAAACATTCATACTGATAAGAAGTAATGTACAGTAGCCAATAATATCTGCAACATCATTTACACGAGGCTTTTCCTCAGTATTGGACATCACACGCCCAATCTTGTCATCAAGACGAATAAGAATTGAGTTTGTGCTATCACCTTTATAAAAAATCTTCTTAGGATTAATAGCGGAATCACCATACTTCTGGTTTTTATACAAAAGCAGGTCTTTCATAGCATCGAGAATATTTTTAATTTTCTGCTGGGTTCCTGAGTTTACTTCGACTTCTTTAATCATTTTTTTTCTCCTAAAAGTAGATTTTTTATTATATTATACCACTTTCGGTAGAATGTCAAATTATAATTACCACTGCTACGCTACTTTTAGAAATTAATTTTATGTTCACCGATTATTTTCTGCTGCTGGATGTACTTTGAGTATGAGGCTTCAACTTTTTTAGTAAATGCTTTCAAGCCTTTTATGGCTTCAATGATTAAATCACACTGAGCCATAATTTCTTCTGTATCAATTTCAAATTCATCAACAGACTCTTCAAGACTATTGAATGTCTGTAATACTCCGCTATCGTGAAAATAATCACCTACCGGAGTGTTTTCTTCCTGCCTTACAATCATTATTCCCCTCCTAATGTCTTTTTATACCAATGCTTATTTGCAAATCTGTATAAAGACTGTAACTTATCTACTTTCTTTAATGGATAGTATGAGATATAGTATTTACAATCCCAATTCCTTGAGAAATGGTTTTCCTTTAACAGCATAAATATTTCCTTCTGTATTTTTTCCTCAAACATAGAAGCGTCATCAATGACAATAAGTTCTGGGCGTGGATATCCTTTGAGTTGATAATCAAAGATAACAGACGGAGTTAATAAGTAAATTTTAGAACCATTAAAACATTCAATGAATGAATATTTGCGATTTATACATTTTATATAGTCTGTCGATTTCCCAAGAAAACTTAAGAAGTTTGAAATAAAAACTTCAATATGTCTGGCGTTAGGTAAAATTACAAAAACATCTTTTCTTTCGTCAGAAAAGACTGCTTTACAAATGAGACAAAATGCTATAAAAGTTTTGCCAATTCTTCTTTCTCCACGCACGAGGATAAACTGCTTATCACTTTTTATTACATCTATTTCTTCTTTATAGGGGTAATAATTCATTCTTCACCTCTCAAAGCTTTTTCATACTGGTCGTGTAATTCCTTTTTCTTTTCAGAAGAAACAGGAAGAGAATCGACTATAGTGTGATATAACATACCTGTTTTTCCGAAACGCCTGCCAACAATCAAAAGTTTATTCTTACGATTTTTATATGACTTTTTCATTCTTCTACCTTTTCAAAATAAACAGAGTTTGAATTTATTGTGGGTAATTTACCACCAAAATCAAACCAAAAATGTGGTAAACAATTGTATTTCTTATCCGATTCATCCATGAACCCAAAGCGTAAAATCCCGTTATGTTCACCGCAAAAGAGTATTTTATCGCCGTCACAGCAAGGAGTTCCGTTCTTATCCTGAATAAATCCGCCTCTACAAAGATGCGATTCGATTTCCGGGAGAGAATTAAGAAATGCTAAGGTTTTACCCTCAAGGTCTCTGTGCGTATCAATTGCACTTGGTGTGATTTTATATGATTCATCAAGTTTAGACGCAAGCATTACCTGAGATTTAATCCATTCAACAAGTTCTTTAGTTTCAGATTTCATTTATTACTCCTTAATTATTTAGGTAATTCATTCCCAACATGATATGTCCCGTTATAATACCAAGACCGGATTACACCTCTGTCTTTTAACTCTTTTAATAAAGTTTCTGTACTTGCTGTTTCATTTATTTTAAGTCCTGTATTAAGACCTTTTATATATGCTTTCCGCAATAAGTCAAAGTGAAAGTCGATGATGTTTTCTACATTAAAGACTTCATCCAAATCTTTTTTCATTTTTTCTTTTAATTCTTCATCTGTCATTTATTCCTCCTTCAAAAACTCTTTTGCCTTAACTTTTATTCTCTTAAAACTCGGACAGTCACCACCACTTTGCCAATCTGCCCAGCCTACAAACTCCCTAAGTATTTCCTTTGCTTCTTCAAGTAACTGTCTTGAACATTTTGGGACTTCTGCATTGTGGAATACTTCTTTAGGTTCTTTACCACCGTAGAACAGTTCATATATTTCTTTGCCTGCCTGAGCCATTTCAAAATCATCATTGTAAGAACAAGAAGTAAATGCTTCGATAATGTCTGCAAACACAGTGTTTAATCGTTTGTTTTCTTTTTGCGTTTCCTTTGTTGCTTCTTTTGCAAAATCTACTAAAAGCCTTGTAACATCTTTCTGTACAACTTCTAATTCAAAAATGTCATGAACAGCCATTTTGTGATTTATGTATTTTCCTGCGTATTCTTCTGCTTTCTGTTTGAACTGTTCTTCTGTCATTCTTTCAGCTCCCATTCCCTTCCATGACAGTCATAATCTTCATCACCAAGACTATAACAACATAATTCATATACCTTTGTGTAATGTTTACAGTTACAGCAAGTCTGTTCTTTGCTTATCATTCCAATTAAATCTGTATCTGCTATGAACTCCTGATTATCGTATTCTGCTTTGTCAGGTGGTGTCATTTAGTCCTCCCTTTCTACAATCCAATTAGCATTTATTGTGCTTACTTTTCGCAATTCATAACTAGCATTTTTTATTGTAAAACTAGGATAGCCATTGGTAACATCTTCAACTACATAAGCCCCTTCACCGAAAAGAAACTTTATAACATTCTTTAAATTTCCCATTACTTCTTTGCTATACAATTCACTCTTTGGATATACAATTAAATCCTGATTGATAAATACTGAACGAATTATTGTTGTTTTGTATCTTGGTGTGATAACAACTTTATCCATTTATTCCTCCGTATTTGCATTTTTTCCCATAAGAAAAGCTGTATTAACAAGACGCTTTATTTCAAGTGGAGTAAGCGACACTGAGTTAAGAACTTTATAATCTTTCTCTATTTCCTCATAACAGTTGTAACAAGCGTCACCATTATAAGTGCCAATCTGTAATATTAAGTTGAACATTTCTTCTTTCATTTATTCCTCCTTCATAAATGCCCTTGCTTCATCTATGACTGCATATGACCGCTTTCCTTCGGTTAAAAGGACAAGTAAACGATGAATATGTGTCTTTGCTTCGGTGAGTTGTTCTTTACTTCTGACAACATTTTCAAGCACACTTAATTCACCACTTGTCATATCATCAAGTTCTTTAACCATAGCCTTATTTGCATTTTCAAGAGCAGTTGCTTTTGTTCTCAATCCTGCATTTTCCTGTTCAAGTGCCACAATCTTATTGTGCTTTTCAATATCACCGTTAAGAAGTTTTTCATTGTAAGTTTTTAGTTCTGCGTTTTCCTTTGTAAGTCTAATGATTTCTTCTTTGGCTTCATTCAGAACTTCCGTTACATTGTTAAGGTGTTCTTTAAGTTCCTGCTTAAATTCAAGCATTGTAATTTTATCTACAAGTTCTTTAGTCATTTAGCACCCACATAACCTAGATAGATTTATTTTTATCCGGCACAAACCATCAGTAGAATCGCATAAACCTTCCTGTTTAGTAAGACAATCTTTCGCATCTTCTTTTGAGCAAGGCATTGTGATTTCTACCCAACCATTCTGTTTTAACTGTTCCTTCTTTTCTTTGTTCTTAGGTTCAATAAGGAAGTTCTGCACATCAAGAAGTAACTGAAGTTTTTCATTTTCTGCTTTCAGTTCTTCGTTTTTCTTTTTAAGAAGTCTGTTCTCTGACAGAATTGTTTCAACCGCATAATCTTTTGCAGCTAACAATACATTTTCATCATTCATTTTTTCACCTCTAAAATAAAGCCAACTGATTATCATTTTTCCGTAAACGGTAACCAATCCTTCTATATTCATCGTAGATAACTTTCCAAAGATTTTCACACTGTTTTTTTTCTGACGGGAGCAACTGCTCAAGAGTATCAAGCTGTGTGAACTTTATTATCCACCTTTTAACTTTACTAGAACCGGCTGCAAAGGTTGTCCATATAGCCTTGATTTGCAGACACAGCTTGATACGCCTTTTTTCTATATACCAATCTTCAAAATTTTTGGTCAAGACACTCAAAGGGTGGAATTTTTTGACTTTCCCACTCTTAGAGTCTGTAACAATGCAGTGTAAAGATGTACGCTGTCCACCTTCTGCTTTCATCATTCCAGTAATTGTTATGGTTCTACCACTTTCTCTCTGATAATCTGCTATTGGTTTTTTCTTAAATTCATAACAACACTTATCAGAAATATTAATTTTGAAATTATCATCAATCTGGTACATTAACTGGTTAGGACAGGGATTAAATCCATTTGGCTCAACTCTAAAATACTTCTTTACTGATAAGCCTCTCCAGTTATTTTTCCACGCTAAAAGTTTATGTGAATGTTCTTTACTCTTGAATGGATATCCAACTTTTTTAAGTGTCTCCGGGATATTCTTACCGACAGTCCAGATTACAAATCTATCATCCTTGCTTGCCAGTTCTTTCACGAAACGAAGAATCTTCACATACTCAATCCCAGTATTTATAAAAACTCTAGGAATCTTATTGCCAGGAAGTGCTTCATCAATTAAGTAATGTAGAACAGTTGAGTCTTTTCCGCCAGAAAATGAAACATAAGCATTATTTTCTAAATCATACTGCTCGTTTATAGATTTTATTTTGGTTATACGGTCTGCCAATAAAAATTCATTCTCTTCCAAAGATTACTCCTTTGTTTCTCTATCCTTTTTCATAGCAGCAATAAATTCATCAGCGATAGGTTGGAATTTGCCACAACCTTTTAATTCTGGGCATCCATTAAGCCAAACGCACTGAGGAACACAACAATAACCGACAGCTTTCAAGAAAGGTTCAGGGCTTTCTTTTAATGCCTCAACCATTTCTTTCATAACCTGTCTGGTTCTCCCTTCTGTACGAACGCACAAACGCTGTCTAGCCATAGCAACGAACGATTCTGCAGTATGGTCCTGAATAAACATCTTATCTTCGTATGGATCTGCACTTCTTTCTTTACCACACCAGTCTGGACGGCTACTCTGTACGAACGGCTGTGGATGCCCTTTTGTCGCACGGATAAGCTGCATTACAACTGATTTAGGACGGGTATCAATTAAACGGAAATGAATTGAACGAAGTGTGGAATGATTGGCAATAATCTGTTTAATCCAATATGCAGTTTCGTCTGCAGGAGTGACTACACCGGAATCTGAAATATCAATTCCCTGCGTAATCTTACAGGCTTCTTTGTAATCAAAGAGTGGATTTGAATTTAATATTTTGAATCTCATTTTATTGTTGTCATCTTTAATATTAAGAGGTATTATATTTGCACGAACCTTTAGTTAAAGCGACAGATTTCTCCTTTAATATTTGTTAAATATACTTTAATGATATTTAATAAATATAAAACTGTCAATAAAAATGTTTAACTTTTATTAAAGTTATGCCGATAAATAAGTATGCGTAACGGAATTGAATTTGTAGACTACCTTGAGAGTCAGTTAGCAGAAATAAGTATGTCTCCTTTTATGATGAGTAAACTTATCGGTATAAGTCGTGCAACAATGATTGGCTGGAAGAAGTTTAATCGTCTGCCTACAGTTGAGGTTCTTTTTAAAATCTCAGAACTACTTAAAATCCCAGTAAACGAACTTGTCGATGAGGCGGAAGTTAAAAAGGTTACATATCCTGCTGATATTAGAAAAATGATTGATATGCTCACGGAAATACCAGAAGAAAACCGTAAAATGATTTCTATGAACATAAAGAATTACTATGATGTAGAGCAGGAAAAAAAGAAGAAGAACAGTTCTACTGCAGGGTAATATCATAAGAACCTCCAGTGAACTGTTTAAGTAACTCTCTTTGGAGCTCCACTACTTCTGAAAAATCTTCAACCTTAAAATTAAGATATCGTTCTGTCATCGAACCCTTACCAGAGGAATGTCCAAGTACAGATTTTACTTTTAATTCAGCTACATTATTAGATAATAGATAGGTATTTAAGAAGTGGCGTAACGAATGGAATGTAAGATGTTTTTCTTTTCTGTCAGCTAATGTAAGACCTGCGTGCAAAAAGAAGTCATTTCTATATGCGCTTTGCCACTTCGTAAATAAAAAATCAGTTTTATGCATAAGAAATGAATTGATAAGGTCGTGAAGTTCTTTACAAATAGGGACCTTTCTGTTTTCTCCGTCTTTTACAGGTTGGAGTATCACTTTTTTACACTGGTCTTTTACATCAATATAATTTGGAAATAATGTTTCTTTTCTTATTGCACATATTTCACTAATTCTCAATCCGGTACAGGCACCGATAAGAGCAAACAGTTTATTCTCATTATCTTCCCATTTTGAATTAAAAATAGGAAGAAGTTCTTTAAGTGTAAAACCGTCTCTGGATCTTGCGTTTACATACATCTGCTGAATAGAAGCAAAAGGGTCATTTAGAATAAGTTTATCAGCCATTGCATAATTCACTATAATCTTAAGACACGCACAGACTATATTAATGGTTGAATTTGCAAAACCATCCGCCACTAGTTTCGCCCTAAACTGTTTAATATGAAGCGGTCTAATATCTATAAGTTTCATTTTCTTAAAAAAAGGAATGATAATATTAGAGTTAAAATGGCGGTAAATAGAAAGAGTTGCCCTCGCAATAGGCTGTTTTTTTCCTTTGCTGATTTGAATTTTATCCAGCATCCACTGTGAATTATCATCAAAGAAACCTTTGGCATACATTTCAAAAGTAACGCCAAAATTAGACAGTAATTGTCCTTTTATTAAAAGGTCAGAACAATATTGTCTTGCGAGAGTTTTTGATGTCTTACCCGTAGAATGAGCTGTACTCCTTACCCCTTCTGGCGTGTAAGTCCTGTAATAATAAACCGTTTTTCCCGAAGGTAATTTTCTCGGAAAGATTGTAAATGGTTCTTTGTATCTAGGCATAGTGGTCACATTCTGGTCACACACTAAAACCAAGGTTCGTGCAAATATATTTTAATGTACTATAATTCTTTATAATACAAAAAATTAAATGTTATCAAATAAACTTAAGTTTAATTAGATAATTAGTATTATATAATTACCATTTAAGCCTTGCTTCTTTGACTAAATATTTGCGTGTAAGAGCCCTAATTCTTTGTGCAGCCAGAAATTATATCTCCTTATAAATTAAGAAATTAGACTGACCTAACTTTTTGGCATTATAAAGGAACATTAAAATACATTCAAGTAAATTAAAATACATTAAGCGTGAATTGGTCACACAATTGGTCACACAGTTAAGTTTAATGATTATTTACCTTGATTATTGACAGTTTAATATTTGTTAAATATTATTAAAGTATGAGTAACTTAGAGTTAAACGAGAGTTCTATCCTGACAAGAAAAGAAGTCCAGTCTATTTTTAAGGTCTCAGAAGTAACTATATATAATTGGGTAAAAAAGGGAGTGATACCAGAACATAAGCTCGGTCATTCCTGTTATTACCTGAAAGAAGAGATACTTTCTGCCTTAAATAGAAATGCCTCCTCTGCAGGATAAAACAAGGAGTCAATTATGAAAATTGATAAGGAAGCATCAAAGAAGGTTGGCATTAAAGTTTTAAGAACACCTAAAGCTGAAAAGCCAAAATCAAAAAGAGAAGAAAAGAGAGAGTCTAAGTTTCGTGATGAAATCAAAGACGAAGACTTATTCAAGGAGAATGAATAGTGACAGACATTAACAATGTTGTAGTTTGTGGTCATATTACCAGAGATTTAGATGGTAATGCTTTTGCTTACACTCAGTCAGGAACTGCACGCGCGAGTGTAAGCCTTGCAGTAAATCGCTCTGTAAAAAAGGGTGAAGAATGGACTGATGAAGCAAGTTACTTTGATGTAACAATCTGGGGAAAGACAGCAGAAAATCTTAAGCCTTATCTTGTAAAAGGTGCACAGATTGTTGTCAGTGGTCATCTCCAGCAGGACCGTTGGGAAAAAGACGGTAAAAAATTCAGCAAGGTTGGCATTGTTGCAGACAGCGTTCAGCTTTGTGGAAAGCGTGAATCAGGTTCTTCTTCTGGTTCTTCTGGATTTACTCCAAAACCAGAGCCTACAGACTACGACCCGGCAGCAGGATTTGACGAGGATGTACCGTTCTAATGTCAAAACTTACTGACTCCCGCATTTGCGTCTATACTGACGCATTTGCGGAAAACTCTTTTACAATCAAAACATCAGAAATTGTATTTGCAAGGTTAAATAAAATCGGAGAGAAATGGTATGTATGGTATTATCCGTACAAGTTCCAGAAAGAATATCTCAAAATCCGTGACGCTTTGCATAGCATCGAAAAAAGTTTCATTCAATATTTTAAATCAGTAAATAAATGAGATATACAAAAGAATTACAGTCAAATGTATGTGAAGACATTAAGTATGGTCTTACTCCTCAACAGTGTGCTGATAAATATAATCTTCCTGTAAGCGTTATCATCAAGTGGAATAACCTTGACTTTACGGAAGAAAGAGCAAAAGAAGTAGCCCTTCGCAAATATCAGGTCGAAGTTACAGATATGGAAATCGACCTTTCAAATAAACTTGACCAGTATCTTGATAAAGACATTTCAGACGATGACTATTTTGATTTAAGCGACAGAATATCAAAGTCTTTATATAACCTCGTAGCTCAGGTTGTAAAAAAAGAACGCAACTTAAATCCAAGTAAAGAAGATGAAGAACAGATAGCAATTAATTTAATTGAAATAAAACAGATAAAAAAGATTTCGGACATTTGGATAAATAATCAATTTATCAAAAAATATAAAGAATATTGAGGAGATTTATGGCAGATTACAGTGAACCATTCGTAATACCGTCAAAGGATTACACAAACGGCTGGCATTTCACAAAAGAGGATTTACAGGAAAAGCGTGACGAAATCTATGCTCAAATAAATTACCTTTTGAGTATGCTTCGTCAGATTGATTTTGTCTTTGAGCGTGGTGATGAAATTATGACTGAAGATGAAGTCCGGGAGTATCTTAAACTTGATTCTATTGATATGCGTATGAGCATACCAAAAGATATCCCTAAAATAAGAATTGGTATCGGAAATGTTTACTACAGGAGAGATGTTAAAAAGTTCCTTGAGTCAAGGAAAAGAGGTGGTAAATAAAAAAATATGGCACGGTTAGTCCGTGCCTTTTTTGTTAAAAGATTTCCATTTGCTTTTCTTCTTCAAGAGCCTGTTCTGCGAGGCTGGCTGATTCTTCAAAAGTATCTTTAGAATTAAATGGGTACAACTCACCTGCCCTGTCATATGCAGCTTTAACTCTTGCAGTTAAATGTGGATAAATAGACAGTAACCTTTCCCAGCCAAATCTATGCTGAATTTCAATATGCTCATAATGTGTCATTCTTAAAAGGTTCCAGACACATTCTCTTAAGTCAGGTCTTTTTGATTTTGTAATAATATGACAGACTTCAAGTTCTTCTGTAGAACCACTAGCCATCGAAGCAGGATTTCTTTCGCACCATTCGTCTATTGAAAGCCAGTTGCCATTTTCGTCAACATCAATTGGATCAATTTTCTGCTTATTTCTCCACTCGATAAACTCTGTGAACAATTCTTCAACATCAACAATAAGAGATTTATCTGGGGATATTCCCATTCTCTGCAAAGCTTCTTTCATAAGACAATTTACAAATACGGTTGCTTCATACTTTGTCATCTTAGAAAGAGTTACAGGTATCTTTTTCGTAGGGTCTAAAGGGTCATCCTGCATTGGTGCATACAGATTTATGAAGTGAGTGTAATATAATGCAGCCTGTTCTGCAGTAGGCTTTGAATGATTATCAATTTCATAAATAATAGAAATGAGAGCCCAGATAGTACGAACCTGGTCATAAGATTTATTAGCCTTAGTTTCAGACAGAACAACTCTTACATAATCATTTTGAGGTAAATTATTACAGAACATATCAAGAGTTCTTTTATCATTAGGTGTTGCCGGAAGAAGTAAAAAAGACCCGTTTTTGAAAAGTTTTGGTACTGCACGAATAGAAATTTTATTCATAATTACATTTTACACCACTTACGGTAGTTTTACAACACAAATAATACACTGCAAGTAGAATTATAATATTGACAAGAAAAGATTTTATAAAATAAAATTAGGTATGGATAAAAACGAACTTGCTTCTAAAAGCGTAAAAATCTTTGAATCAACTTATGAATTGGGAGAGAAGTATAAAGGTAAAAGAACCTTTTCTCTGTTTATTGATGACGCTGTAAACTTCTATGTAAAGTCTTTACAGGAGGGAGACCCGCTCAATAAAATCTCTAAGGATATCGAGCTTATAAATGAAAGGCAGGCAACTAATCTTGGATTGCTATGCGAAGTCTTAAGACAGGCTGGTATTCTTAACGGGAATGGTGAAGTAAGCTTCTCTAAAAACTAAGCCACATCAATGCCTGTGATATTTTCTTTACTCACAGGCTCGTCTTTATAATAAAGGTTAAACTTACCTATTACTTCCAGCTTAGCCTGGTTACTTAAAAGTATTTCAATTGTCTTATATACCAATGAATCTTCTCCTTCAGAAAATGCAATCTTATCAAGATAATCACAAATAAAGTCCCACTGACTACTGCTTAAACTTGTCAAAGGCATAGCCCTCTGGATCAACTCTCTATTAGAAAATTCCATAATAATCTCCAAGAATAATTACACCGCCGATTAAACCGATAAGTAAGCCGATTGCCTTACCGAGCACCATATAAAATAATTCGTTCTTTTCCATACGAGCAGAAATTATGCTATAGAACGGCTTCGGAATCAACTTGAATTTGCTTGAATCGTTTCTTGAAGTGGATAATTATTTATTTTCTTTGTATTTAACCACCAAGTCGGCAGTTGTTTCTATCATATTTCTTTCTCTTGCGTGTTTAAGTTTCGCTGAAATAGTCTGCTGTGAATACAGGTTGATTTCTTTCTGTAACTTACCTTTTGCAAGTTCATCGAGTATCAGTTTTTCATCATCAGTCAAATTTAATTTTTCCGGTTTGTGTATAGCAAATACATAACCAATTTTAATAAAGAACATCACGCAATAAACTAAATGAATTATAAACGGAGTTATTCCGTAGTGCTTCTGTGAGTATGCAATAAATACATTAACGAGATAAATCACGGGTGCAATTATCTTTAACTTAGGATTTGCACCCATAGCAATCAGAATAAAGAAAATCGTAGCGTAGTTATAGAAGTTGTTTATATACACTAAAGCACAGGCAAATATCATCAGCCCATAAGCCAAGCCTTTTCTGCCAAAAAGAAAGATGCAGAATGAAATAACTGCACATCCTCCTGCTCTCAGATACCAGTGATATTCTATCTCACCTACTTTGTATTCGTAGATATGCAGACCTATCAGTAGTAAGTGGAGCAGGAAAATCAGCGCAAGTTTCTTATCGTTTTTCAGTAATTCAATTCTCTGTTTCAATTTACCTATTATTCTCATAGTTTATTTATCGGAGATTTTCCTTTTAACCGTAACAATTTCAAACTGGCTAAGGAACTTATTAGAATAACCCATAGCCTCCATCTTTCTAAACAGTTTAATTGTCAGTGCTTTCTTTCCATGTTCAATTTCGCTGAGATATGACGGGCTTATATCAAGCCTCTTTGCCATATCTCTTAATGAACAGTGCCGATATATTCTAAGCATATCCTGTTCGGTTATTGTTTCTTTACAACCTTCATCACAGTCTGCCATAAATATCTGATGCCACTTTTCTCTTTCGGTCATTACCATTCCAATTTTACTCCACAAGGTGAGCCATTAGGGAATGTAAAATCATCAAACAATCCCTGCATTGTATACCAGCGGTCAACAATATAAACAGCACCGTTCTGATTACCTGTTACAAGAAACTCATTAAAAGTATCCTTAGTTTTAACCCAAAAGAGTTTTGTACCAATAATTTCCATTAATTCAGAAAAATCCACAAACGGTCTATACTCGTGTTCTTCCGGCTTAATACGAAGATTTATATTTTCAAGAGTCAACTGTCTTTCTTCTGTTACATCTGTCCAATGCTCTTTTCCAATCCACTGAAACTGGATTGGTTTCCCTTCATTAAAAGCTTTTTTACACTCATACCGTGGGTCGTAATAAGCGAATCTCCAGCAATCTTCATCGCGGTCCTCAAATGGTTTACCTGCATTACGAGATTTTTTAACCTCATCACAATAACCATTTACGCCAGAACCGTTTACTAAATTAACTAAGTTACCTATAGAATCTGCCAAGAGACATTTTTTATTTTTTAAGTCATCATCCCATATAAAATGGACAAACTCTTTATCAAATAATTCCATAATTATTCATCTCCTTCATACAGATAATCGAAATATGAACTTGCCTTTGTAGATAAGTTCCCTTTTTTAATTGCTGTTATTATTGCCATTGCTGTCATTCCGAAAAAACTTGCAGCTTCTTCAACGCTAGGGAATACTGTCTGTTTCCCGGAAAACTCATTTATTGCTATTACTTTCCTTTTTTTCTTCATTCGACTTCTCCTTTACCTGTTTTCTGAAACATTCGTGGCAGGTGTATTTATCTATCATCTGCCACAACCAATATTCCTTTTTACAGGAAGTGCAAATATGCTTCATACACTTTATTCCTCTCCCATAAAAAGCCAGAGTTTATAAGCACTAAGGCTTGCTTTATCCAGTTTCAAGTCAGTTATCTTTTTCTGATTTTCAAGGATAATTTTTATCTGTGTCTGTACAAACTCATTACCTTTAAGTTCAGGATATGCAGCAATAGCAATAATCTTATCTGCATTAGGTTTTAAGTCCTTAAATGTAGATGCTTCATATTCAAGATACTGCTTAACTAAAGGCTCAATCTGAGCAACTACTTCCTCATTTCTCTGCTCAAGCACTGCAATCTGTTTATCTGCCGTTGCTTTTGTAGAATTGTAACAACCTAATACGCTAAGAAGTGCAATTAAGACAAAAGACCCACTAACACAAAAGGCAACAACTGCCTCTTCATAATCAACAACAAAACTAATAACAGCGGCAAGTGCCAATATTCCAAATAAAATCCATAACATAATTTATTCCTCCTATGTTTATTAATAACCTTCTTTAAAATACTTTCGCTATCAATACTCTGTCTGTGTCCTGTGTAAGCACAAACGGAGTTCCAAAGATTGTTCCCCTATGAACACGCTCATTTGGGTCATCGACTTCGGTTCTGATTGCAAATCTGCACTCACGCTCATTAAGTAAATCACGATAAGAGCTAATGCTTAATTCAATCTGGATACCATAGCCCATCAGCTCAAGACCGTTACAGCGTAATTCAAGGTTTGCCTTGTGCACCTTTTCCCACAGCTCGTCAAATGTCATATTTAATCACTCTCCTTGGGAAGTATAATTTCCTTCCAAGCATAAGGCTTCTTTACTTGACAACATCTATCATCGTGGTAAATGCTATCCCAATACCAGGCAATGTATAACTTTCCACCTCTTGCACAAAGTAGAGGTATATGAGAAGGCGGCGGTTCATCTTTTGCATAATGCCATTCAAAGGCCTTATTATATCCGAACTCTGCAGCGTCTTTGAAAGTTTCGTCAATGATGTAATCTAATGCTTCCTGTTCCATTTCCTGTGTGACTAAATAATATCCATCTCTTTTCCCTTTTTCTCTGTATTCGTATGCTTCTTTCTCGAACATAGTTACTCCTTTAAGTTGTCAAGTTTTCCTTGATAACTCCTATTTCATTATTCCGCAATAATTGCACTGATAAAAATAGCCGACACCTTTTGTATAAGGCTTCTTGATAATTATTCCTTTCTTACAAAAAGGACACTTATTTTTCTTCTTAAAAAACATAGTTACTCCTTAAATGCTTAACATATTTATTATTCAGTTTTTCAAGCAAAAAATCTCTTTGTGCTTCTGTCTGAACCTTTGCAACAATTTCTTCCCTACTCGGTATTGCTCTGTTATTATCTTCGCACCAACCAAAAGGAATTATATTGCCCTTAATGTAATCTTCTTCTTTCCAATCAGTCGTTTTAAGTATTAAAAACATATTAACTCCTTAAAAACAGCCACCATAAACAGTTTCGAGAATATGTGGAACACTTCGTTTCTTTGTATATATTTCATACACTTCTAATGCCTTTTCATATTCAATTCTTGCTGTTTCTTCTGTTGTGAAAATATCAGAAATAAACACAACCTTTTTACCACTCATAACAACATACTGTTTTCCACACATAATTTATTCCTCCTTATCAAAAGAAAAACCAAGTTCAATGTCACCACTCTGATAGTAGACATCGTTCAAATATAAAAGATGAAAGTCACCGACCTCTTCACCTTTCTTTAAGTCCCACGGTGATTTGAAATTGATATTTGCAATTACTCTTGTATCTGCGTGTCCACACCAAATGAGTTTGGTAAGTTCTTTATGAAGTTCTGCTACTGTCATATTTACTCCTTACAATCCTGTTCGCTCTACACGAGAGCCACACTTACCACAAATCCAGTAAAACCCACCACCGCAAGAATGACACAGCAATATCGGAATATTACAAGTGGGACAAAATATCGTGGTAGTTGGGCTATTTGTATAAGTCTGCTTAACTTTATTTTTCTCAAACATTTATTCCTCCTTTAAGAACTTTTCTGCTTCTGCAATAAGTTCTGAATAATCATGTTCAAAATCTTCATCACTTGCTTTGCTTATCCGCATAAACTCATTAAGAAGGTCTTTTGCTTTGGTGAGTTTCTTTGCCGTTTCTGCTCTTTGTCTTGCCATAACAACATTATCTTCTGTCAATTTCACACAATCTTGTCTAAACGCTTTCAGTTCATTGTTTTCTTCTTCCAATTTTTTAATTCTATCTTTGTAAGAAATGTACAATGCACAAGGCTCACTCTTTCTCTGCATCTGAAAGTTTTCACAGTTCACAAAACCACAGTTATCACAAGTTCCTTTTGTGCAATAAAGTAAAGACTTCACAAGGTGGTTTTCTTTTTCCAATGCTTCGCATCTGTTTTCAGTGTATAACTGTATTTCTTCTGCTCTGTTAATTCTATCTAATTCTTCATCTGTCATTTATTCCTCCTTCAAGAACTTTTCTGTCTTAACTTTTATACTCTCAAAACTCGGACAGTCATTACCTTGCCAATCTGCCCAACCTACAAACTCTCTAAGTATTTCTTTTGCTTCATTGAGTTCCTCTACCACCTTATATGTTGCTTCAATCTGCTTGTCTAAAGCATCAGAGAAATAGTCCTTGTCTTTATTTAAGGCTTCAATCTGTTCTGCTCTCTTAGCAAGTTCCTTTTCGAGTTCCACAATCTTATTGTGTTTCTCAATATCACCATTGAGAAGTTTTTCATTGTAGGCTTTAAGGTCTACAATTTCTTTGCAGATACACTCAAAGCCTTGTTGTAAAATAGGGTTTTTAAGTGCAAGGCTTATTCTGTTTTTAATTTCGTCTTTATCCATTTTCTTTCATCTCCCATTTTTCTTGTTTATCTGTCCTACAATGTTTATATTCAGTTCTTGAATGTTTGCAATTAAAACAACACTTCATCTTCTCAATCTGTGCTTCAAGTTCAGCAATCCGCTTTTCTCTCGGCTCTGCGGCAGCAAGATAACCGTCTTTACAGCACGCATAAGTCCCGTCAGTTTTTTCTCCCCACTCTAAAGCATAGGCAGTCGCTTCTTTTTCGAGTTCTTCTTTAGTCATTTTTTATCCCCTAGTATCTTATCGCTTCCTGGCGGTTGATAAAGAAATGAATACCCTGTGAACATTCATTCCACCTATCCTCGTTAAAGTCATCAACCTTAACTACCTTTCCGACTTCATAAATAAAGTCGTTGTCATAACAAGAAAGGCACTGCCTTTCTTTTGCAATAGTCCCGTCAAGGTTGTAGATTTCAAGCACCTTTGCTTTATCACATCTGCACTTTCTTGTAGTTGCACTTGAGCGTTTTGCACTTGCAGGGATTTCAAGTTTTACGATTACCTTGCGATAGTGGTTATCTTCTTCTCCTTGTATTTTTGCTTTCTTCCAGCCGATAAACTTACCCTCTTCTGGACATACCATAGGGATATAAGGCATATTTTCTGCGCCTCTGAGGTTTGCGCCTCTGAGGTTTGCGCACATATCTTCCCAGCCCTCGCACTCTTCGTATAACCAGTGTCTGTGATTTTAAAGAATAGTCTTTAATTCTTCTGGACTAATTGTTTTCATTTTCTGTTCTCCTAGATTGCGTATTTCTTCAACAGCTCTTCAAGTTCTTTAAGAAATTCTGTTGAGCCTTTATCTGTATCTTCTGCGGTAACGATTACAAGGTTAATTTCCATTGTCCTTTCACCGTATTCCGTTTTGTCATAATTGATGTTGTAGTCTCCGCTAATCATTGTTTTCTTCCTCCGGTTCTTCTTCCCAAGTGCCGTAAGCATCATTCTGTGTGCCACAGCACTTGCACTTTTCAAAACTGCGATTTGACATCCAAAAAACATTGCAATTTGAGCAGATAAACTTATAAGCAATACTCATAACGACTCCTTACATTTCGGCTACCTCTTTTTACTGTAAGTAATTCATTCATAATCATACTCCTCATATATTCTGTTAAGTGTTTGGTAATACCGCAGTTTCTGATACTCCTGTTCTTTTTCAATGTTTCTGATATCAAGCTCGGTGACAAATATACAGAGCAGGATAATAAGACAGAGAACAGTAAGTGTGCCGACTGCAATAAACCAATACTTAACTATCTTCATCATCTGCTTCGTCTACTTCGTACGCATCTTCATTTTCAAAAATGTTGTCGCTTGAACATTTCGGGCAATGCTCCCACAATCTGCGGCTTGACCATTCCCATTTGCAACTAGAACAGTAACATCTGTAATAATTAACAACTCTCATAATCTCCTCCTGTCGATTAAAGAATTAAGCGTGCGGGCAGGATTCGAACCTGCGAAAAGACTGGGTTGGGTAATGGGGAATAGACTTTTCTTCCAAACCGCACGGAATGACAGTTTTTGAAACAGACTTTCAACGAACCTTTCTGTTCCACCGCACTGTCAGGCGGGTTATTTCAATACCACCATATAGGTTAGGAGGCTGATTTATTGCTGATAAATTTAGTAAGTGAATCAGCGCACTTATTATCCAGATCATTATCAGTAGTGAACTTGATATGATATGTTCCTTTAACAATGTTCTTTTCTACGCAATGTGAAGTCATAATTTTGTTATCCTTTACAATTCCACCTATGTAATAACTCCAACCTTTGCCGTCAAATAACTCAGAAGAAAAATCTGGATTGTCTTTAATAAAGTCTTGAAAAACTTTTCCAAGTTCCTCGCCTATTTCCTTAAACTTTTTCTCAAACTCTTCCTGCTTCATACATACTCCTTCTATAATTCATCAATATCTACCGCAAGGTTGTGAGCTCTTTTTACAAAGCCTTGATAAGCGTTGTTCCAGAAGGTAACCATATCAGTATCTTTTCTGACATTAAAAACCTTCGCCTTGATAAGACATTCTTCTGCCTTCATCATTAATTTCTGATAATCGTTCATATATCCCCCTATATAACCCATAAACCTTGTGGAAGAGTTGAACTTCCATACTCGAAAAGAAGCCGGATGAGTAAGACCGCTCAAGGTTTCCCGCTGCTATTCCGGGACTGTCACACGGTTTTTGAATATCACTACAGCCGAGAAGCAGGCATTAGTAAGTCCTTGTAATGCTTACCGTTATGCCGTATCAATACACGCTTTTAGCGTTAATTGACTCCTGTGTGTCCAAATCCACCTTCGCCACGCTCTGTTTTGCTGAGTTCTTCAACTCTTGTAAAACTGAACTGTGTAACAGGTGAAAGGATTAACTGTGCAATTCTGTCTCCGTTATGAACTGTAAAATCTTCATCACCGAGATTAATCAGAATTACTCCAATCTCACCACGATAATCACTATCAATGGTGCCTGGTGTATTAAGAACTGTTACTCCATTCTTAAGAGCTAGCCCAGAACGAGGTCTTACCTGAAGCTCATAACCAACTGGAACTTCAGCATAAAGACCTGTCTTGATTAATGTATGTTTTCCTTTAGGAATGACTACATTTTCTGTGATATAAGCGCATACATCGCAGCCTGCGCTTCCTTCTGTCTTGAATACCGGGATGTTTACATCTGGTTCAGACTTAAACTTAACTTCGAGCAAAAAAATCTCCCCCTTATGCAATCTTTTTCTGTTTGAACATCACAACTACTCTTTCATAGACTGTAAGTTCACGGTTTCCTTCAAACATTGGAATACCGTTGTTTGTTAAGAAGTTATTAATCTTTGCAAGCTGTGCTTTAAGATTTTTAACTTCGTCCTTTTTCTGTTCATCTTCTCTGTCGATAGCGGCGAAGAGTTCTCCAAGACAAGCATCTGTATCTTCAACCTGCGGTTCAGTTTTCATATACATTCCGTTCTGTCTGTCGATACAAACTACGCCACCACGACCACGAGAGCGGTAATAACGCATATAGCGTCTGATAGTCTCGCCCTCTGTGTTGATACAAGCAGGTTCTATGGCAGCACACATTCTTGGAAGTTCGCTACCTGAGAACCTTGTTCCTGCTTCCATTGAATCAAGAACTTTATCTACAGCCTTTCTGATTTTTGTATGATTAAGTTTCTGTGGAAGTTCCTTACAAAACGGTGATAATTTATCTGCCATATAACCCTCCTATTCGTTATAGTTTTCTTTACACCAGTCGATTACTTTCTTCATACCGTCAACATCGTTATTGGCGATATATGCATCAACCTTTGTCTGCCAATTCTCTGGGATAACACCAGATTCCATCCATTCGATTAAGCAGGTTTTAACTTTCTCAATCTCTTCTGGACTTGCGTTTGGTTTTGCTTTTGTAGGCTTTTCACCTTTAGGTAACGCCCAAGAAGGAAGTGCTGGTGGGTTCCACTTAAAGAACTGTCCGTCTTTTGTTTTGCCAGTGAATTTGCCGTCATCACAAATAACTGCCCAACCTTCTTCGAGGTTGTAAAGATATCTGCCAATTCCCCAACCAGTCGAAGCAGCTCTTTTCATTGATCCGCTAAGTCCGCCTTTAACACCTTCGATATCAGTGTTTTCAGCACCGTCATACTTAGTTACCCATTCACCGTCACACTTAATTGAAATGCCACAGAGAACGCCACCATCTGGAGCTTTGGTAAACTCGTTCTTCCAGTTCTCAGCACCACACACTTCATCAAGACGGTTGCAGATAGCACGGTTAGTTACATAAGCAAGGCACTTTCCCCAAATACCTTTTGAACCTACACCGCACTGCTGTAAACGCCACTCTATTTCATTTGCTGGAAACGGTTCCTTGAGTTTTGTTAAATCCATTTTCCTTCTCCTTAATAATTTTCTTAAAATATTCAGTGCCTATTCTTTTGAACTTCTCTAAGAACGGCATTGAAATCCAAACCTTGCTAATCTGTTCAACTTCAATCTGCTCTTCGTCTGTCATAAAGTCCCCCTTATGCAGCACCTGCTTCCTGAATACCCTTTTCCTTCAAAAGATTACGAACCAGGTCGATTGTCTTTCCAAGTTCTTCAATGGATGCTTCACCATTGTCAAACTCAGATGTGATTTCCCACTGTGCTAATCCTTTAGCTGTGAGAGATACATTTACTCTTACTCTCTTGTTTGTTGCTTCTGTTGTTGTTTCTGGCATATTTATTTCTCCTTTGTTTGTGAAAGAACAAATAACCTTGCACTTTCATCATCGATTTGTTTTCCTATCAATCGTTTAAGCCAACCGTTCTTAGGCGGATATCTCAAACCCAACAATCTCAACTGTGTAGCATTTATTCCTACACCTTTAGTCATATTTTTCTTTATCCATTCTTCTGTTATCTTCATATTCTCCTTACAGTAGTTATTTCACTGTTTAGCAGAGTCTCTCTAAGCACAGGTAGCCCATGCAACACAACTAAGTTATGAAGCATTGGCTACTTAATATGTGCAGTTAAGGTTCGCTATTCACCGTTCCCTTCGCTCCCCGCACACAGAATTAAGATGTAAGCAACACACTTAATCTCGTTGACTTTCTCACTGGTTGCTCAGTGCTTATCACGCCTCAACTCTAGCCCGCAGCGTCTGTGCTTCGATAGGAAACCCATAGCACAGTATTTAATGGCAACTATGGTGGGCTTGTATTGCTCGTACTCATTGCCATTCAACTCTTGTTTTATTTCTAAGTTGACTAGAAAAAGAAAACCCCACCTACTGCCTAGTTGTAAGTGGGGTTTAACGGGACTTCCATACAGGAGGAAGACCAATGCAAAAGCATTGGTAGAACTAGGCTAACTATCAATGCTCTCGTTAAAAGACTTAAAATTAAGTCTTAATAATCTTAATATAACTTGTGTTTAAGTTATTGTCAATAAATTTTAACTTAAGTTTAAGTTTTTTTTGCCGATAATTAAGTTATGAACGATATTGAATTATTTTGGGCTAGAGTTAATAGCCGAATAAAACAATTAAACACAACTCAAAATCAGGTTTCTTTAGACTGTGGAATGAACTCAAGGCGTTTGCAAAATCTTTCTGCAGGTGGAAGGATTCCAGATGCTTTTGAAATCGTTAAAATCGCTTCAGCTCTTAACACAACCTCAGAATATCTTGTTACAGGAATTGAACCTTCTAATGACAATTCAGAAGCAATAGAATTGATTAGGAAAGCTCTTTTAATTCTTGAGAGATAAAAAAAAGGCAGGTTTAATTTTTGTTAAACCTGCCTTAAGTGTAAGATATGTTTGTTAAAGTGTAAAGCGTTTTGTTTAATTTTTGTTAAATATCTGGCTTTTTATCAGAAAAATGCTTGTTTATAGCCTTTCCTGCTGCCGCTGTAGTGATACCGACCGCCGCGGCAAGACACGCCTGTTTTAACTCTTCGTTCCCGGTTATGTAAAAGTCATCGTGATGAATTGATACATAAATCCATAAAACGAAAATTGCCAATATCCATATAGGAATGTAGAGCATAGCACAGCAGTCAAAATAGGCTCTTATTATGTTTCCAAGAAACAAACCCCGATAATAACCCCAAGTGCCATCGCCGCCAAGACCCGTGAATATTCCGATAAGCATCGGAGAGAACAACAGAGTGTTTACAAATAACCCAATCGGATGGTAATGCTTGTCATACTCCTCGGAACACTCTATGTCACTACGATAAGAGGTATACTCTTTATTTTCAAGCTCTTTTTTCTTATCGTTAATTTCCACAGGGTTTCTCAAGTTTCCGTTATTAAATAACCAGACTGCGTATTCAAGTTCATACTCGTTGTTTAACTCAAGTGACAGCAAGTTCTTAAGGTTTTTGATCTTTGCTTCCAGGCTCTTCACTCTTGGAGAACTACAATGTGCACCCCCTTCCTTTTTAATGTCATCGTAGCAATAGCGTATTTCTTCCTCAACAGACTTTTTTAAATACTGAATATCAGTATAAAACTCTTCTGCTGAGTCAGGAAACGGCATAACTCTACTTTGTATTGAGTGCCTGTTGTAATCTAACTCTGTAGGCATAAGACCAGTTATCTCTCTCTTTAGGCTTTCAATCTTATTCCTTAACTCCCAATGCCGAACATATACCTGCTCCGGCTTTAGTGCATTATCTCTCGCACGCCAATTTGGTTTCTTGTAGATTAATACATCAGCAATCTCAATGAACTTGCTTCTAAGCTTCAGTATCTTTTCGAACTGTTCATCCGAGATTACATCGCGTCTACAAGAGAGAGTTTCATCAAGAGTTCTTAAATATTTTCTATCAATGTCTCTCATAACACCCCCTTATAACAGTTTTTAATATCTTAAGATGTATACTTTTGTATACACTTAAAACCAAAATAATTAGGTTTGTGTTTTAAGAAGAAGTCTCTCGCGTATTTAGCCATTGTTGTTTTGCGATTAAGAGGTTTCTTTGTCTGTTTAAGATATACCTCACAGTCTTCAAGAGAATTAAAATGATAGCGTTTAGATATCATTTCTAAGAAGTTTTTATCACACTGCAACATCAGTTCTCCTTATGGCATAATCTTGCTAATTAAATGTTCCATAGGCACAATCGAAGGCTGATACATTCAGAACGATATAGTCTATTTCACATCCGTGTTTGATAAGATAATCCAGCATAAATGAGAGTGAACCAGTTGGCTCTCCAGCTTCAACAAGTGCCACATACGCTTCCCTTATCTTACTCCTTATGTTCATATTCATCGGGTAATTTATAGAGTAAATACCGTCATCAGTGTCATCGCCTTCGCTGTAATAACTTTTAATGAATATATGCTGCAATCCCATAAGTTACCTCGATTTTACTTCAAGCAGAGTGTCATATAATGACCCACTTGCTAAAATATGATTAATATCGTATTCAATATGAGTTACCAAGTCTTTGAGACTTCTGTAAAACACACCTGAATAAGCAAAGTCATCGCTAGAATAACACCAACGGTTATTATATCTATCGTACTCTATTCGTAACTGGATATCCTTGTAGACATAATAGTTTGTCGGTGTGAAAGGCGAGAAATCACTTTTTTTCGCGCGGGTCAGATATTTTGCTGAACCATATCTTTCGTACACCTCTTTAATTGTCATACATCATTCCTTAATCTTCAAGTATTTCGTGCTCTTCCTTCAGGAAATCCCGAATAATCCAACGAAGGATTTCCATATTAGGAAACTCTTCAAGATGGTCGCAAGCACGCCTTACATAATCCAGCATTTTTGTAGAAACCTTAACTTTAAGTTCTTCACATACTGTTTCGACATCTTCTTTACAGATGCAGTCGTAAGCCAAAACATCGTTAAGTGTTCTTACATAACCGTCATCATCTTTAATTGTTAAAACCATTTAATGCTCCTTGAATATAATCTGTTCACCGTTCTTGAGTGACCAGCAATTATCGTTTGTTATAGCGCACTCATAACAGTTTCCACTGCAATAGCGTGCTCCGTCTTTCGCTGTTGTGGTCCCGTCTCTGTAAAAGACATGGGCTTCTGGTAAGTTGAATGGGTTGTCTATTGTAATACCTTTCCAGCCTGAGAATATGATGTGTAAGTTTTTATGGAATGACTTATGCTCAGACAGCCATTCGTTGCAAATGGCAAACTTTTTAGTAAAGCACAGTAACTGACAGTGTTTATTCTTCTTTGCGATTTTTACCATATTTTCGAGATAATCTTTATCATAGATATCTCCACTTACAGCAAATCTGAAAAACCTTGTCACTGATACAGCTGCATTTACTTCCCGCCAGAACTTCTCCGGGTCGCTCTTAAGGATATCTAAATTGCGTTTATACGCAGCACCTACAGTCTTTGGTCTAAGTCTTGATATTCTTAAAGCGTAGCACTTCTTCCCGCAACATTTACACGCTTCTGGTGAGCAGGTAATAAGTGCAGGAAGTGATACTGACGGAATAGAACCCATTTTGGCATTACCGCGCGATATAGATACATGAGACTCTATATCATTCATTTGAGAAATCTCCTATTGATTTTTTGTCAAAATGGAGATACCCTATACTTGCTTAGGGTGTTGGATATCTCCAATACTTATGCCTCTGAGAAATCAGAGGCTTTTTTTTATGCTACGCACTTCTTGAATACTATGTTCACGACATCGTAGATTGTTGCCGGAATTGAGTTCATCGCTACATTTACTTCACAGAAGTCTTCGTCAATAAACTCGTCCGGCGTTCCGCGATTGTACAGATAATTCAGATGCACTGTTTCTCTGTCATAGTCAATTTTCCCGACACTGACATTCCTGTCCATTTTCTTGATTAAAGTATCAAGAGCAGTGATGTCGTCCTTTTCTAACTTTTCCATTGTTTCTCCTTGCAATTAGATATTGCGGTTATGCTGTAAGACGAATGTCTTTGATATACACATTCACGGATTTCCTTTCTTTCCCTGTGTTAGAAAGCCTATGGTCCTGCCGCAAATAGCCTTTAATAATTACCCTGTCTCCATATTTAATGTTGATATGACTTGATTTCTCCTTATCAGCAAGGAAACAGCGTATAGCCGACTCGGAACGGTCGTTATAACCGTTCACTATATGATTATGGTTAACTAATATCGTACATACGAAATGGTCATTTTCGTTACGATATGCGCTAACAACTTCTCCAGATAAAGTTAATTCATTCATCACTACCCCCTTATAAAACGCTTCGCTTTGTCGATGTCACCCATTGTCACTGTAAACGGATTATCAATAAGCGAACTGATAATCTCTTTCGCTTCTTCAAGTTTGCGTTTTACCGCTTTATTCTCGATGATGATTTTGTCAAATTCATCTGCTCTCGCTCTATGAGCAACATTGACTTCCTTCTTCCACCAATGCACCTTTTCTCTAAGTGCTTTGTTATCGGCTTTCAGGGCTGCATTTTCTTCAAGTAAATCACTTGTCATATTCTTTCTCCTTATTCCTTTTCAAGAAACTTCTGGATAGTGTTACTAATGCCAGCTACAGTCTGAACACGGACAATATTGTTCTTCTGTACCCATTCTTTAAGAGCGAGATTAAGTTCAGATAATTCTGTCTGAGTAAGAATGAGAACGGTATCGTTTTTATACCAGTCCCCACACTTCACAGCGAAATAGTCATCGCTCATAACATCATCAATAAAATTTGTTGCTTTCTGTATTTCCATACTTTCTCCTTGCATATTTAATATGCGATTAAACGCTCACACTGAATGGCAGTATCTTTATTTGTTTGATAATGATGCAGCTATTTGTGATGGTAAATTTAGGTATCGAAATTTACCATCTAAAAGAGCTGCATGGATTTAAATGCTCAGTTCTTGCGTTTACTCTCCTGCTTTTACAGATACTCATAACTTATGGCAGTGGCTTTATAGATTTGATAGTATCCAGCTGTATAACAGGAACATTTCCAGTTTCGACAGCTGGACCGTTGAATGAAGTTCCTTGTATCTGAGGTTCTGCTGTGCAGACACTTATAACTTATGTCAGTAGCTATATTGGTTTGATATATTACAGCAGTCACGATTGGGACTTCCAATTGAGACTGCTGTACTTGTTAAATTAAAGTTCCTTGTATCTGCGAATCTGATTAAGGATACATATAACAAGCGGCAGTTACTTTAGAGATTTGATATAAGATTCAGGTGAACTCTGTTGATAATTTCCAGAGTAAACCTGAATCCTATTAAATGTATGTTCCTAGTATCCTTATTCCTGCTAACATACTCAAACCTGTTGGTCATCACTTTATAGATTTGATTAAAGATGGAGGCAGATGACTTCAAATTGAGTCATAAGCCTCCTATCTTTATGAATATAGGTTTCTTGTATGTTTGATTTGACTTATGCACTTAGTATATATGGTCTTTCTCTAACAGCTTGATATGAGAAGCAGGATTGATCCAGGTTATTACTGGATCAATCCTGCTTTCTAATTAAAGTGATATACCTAGTACTTATACTCGACTTACACACTCAATATTTCTGGTCAATAACTGTATTACTGTGATTAACTAATCCAGGCAACGGCGGAGTATTCACGCCGCAACCTGGATGAGATATGAATGAGATATCTTGTGTGCATATCTTTGACTAGATGCTTTCAGTTAATACTGAAGTTCAAAGTTCTTCTGCTTAACTGCGTTTGTCAGAAGTGAGAGCATAATATCCCAGCGTCTATGACAAGGTTCGTAGTCAGTGATTTCTTTGAACCACTTTTCAACCATATTCAAAGACTCATTCATATCGCTGCAGTCAGGCAGAATAAGTCCGTGAGTGCGAATGATATTCTGAAGAGTGTAATAAGCACCTGCTCCTTTGAAACAGTTAAGCCATTCACGAGGAAGATGTTTAGTTGCATCTCTTCTGAATTTGAATCTATACGAATTGATTACATCCAACAGACCTGCAAAATTAGATGCGTGCATAATCTTGTCTTTAACTTCGTCTTTAGTTGAATTACGGAAACTCCTAGTATTTGCATAATCAACGAGGTCTGAAAAAATCCGTTTAAGGTCGTACAGTGTGAAGAAGTTAAAACGGATATCATTTGGACTTTTGTTGTACAGTTTCATAAGCAATACAAGTTCACGCCGGCACTGCTTGAATACATACTTTATGTCGTAATGCTTACGAACAGCAGTTGTCCAGCCAGCAGGGTCTTTAAGCAGTCTGAAGGTCTGCGCTGTAATCCACCTACGGAAAAGTTCCGGGTTACGAATGAAGCCACCTTTTGAGAGTTCTTCGATAATTGGGTCATCGTCTTTGAACAGGTTTACAATAATGCTGTTGTTTGCCTGCATAAGTCCCTGAAGAGCATCTACATTTATACCTGCACTCTTAAGTGCTTCAAGGCGTGATGTAACACACGGTGAAGAACCGTGATTTTCGTTACGAATTGTTTCTGGAACAAGGTAATGAATACCTTCCCTTAACTGAGTTGTGATACCTGTTCCGTCACCGAACTGGAATGAGGTTCCGCAATTTGGACATCTGATTTCTGACATATAATTACTCCTTGCAAGTAAACCACTTGCTAAATAAAACTAATTTTGGTTCGACAGTACTCTGCCAATACCATTTATTACCAAAATCCCACTTCTTATTGATAATTAAACCGAGTACGAATAATTCTAACTTGGCTCTTGCGATGTAACGACTTCCGTTTTCAGCAAGCTGTTTGGTACTCAATTTTGACTCATCAAATGCGAAGAAGTATTTTGAGTCTGCTTTTGCACTTGGCACTGAATACTTATAGTTTCTGAACAACTCCAACAGCCTTTCTTTAATGTTGTCTGGTAATTCAAAATCTATATCCGACATTAAAAAACCGTTCAGTCTAACTTCTCTTTTCTCAAAGTTAATTCTGAACGGTTCACCATTTTCAATTTTCTTGATGATTTCGCTTACTTTCATAAAGACCTCACCAAGTTATCGAACATATCTCTGTTACCTAATGCTTTCTTTGCAGCATAAAGTGAGAGATATCCGTCAAGCTCCTTTGGAGTTCTCTGACGGTTTGTAGTTACATTCTTACCCGTACCACGAGTAACAACACCATCTTTCTTACTTAACTCAACACCAAGTCCACCTAACTTAAAGCGTTTGGTCTGAGTTGCCCTTAAGCAGTCCATTACATAAGCATTAAGCGTATGAATGTCTGTTACATTATTTATGAAAGCCAATACGCCTTTAGCCCAGCAATACTGACCATTGTAAAGATAACGATTAACTGAATGTAACGCCCCCTTATAAGAGTTCGCTTTCTTACACCGGCTGAAGATTTCTTTCTGAAAGTTCTTTAAGCGTTTCTTTGAGAGTGATATCTCAGTTCCCCTAATCATAAATCCCAAGAACTTAAAAAACCTGTCCTTATCGAGAACTTCAACCTTTTTAGGATTTAAGATTAACTCTTTTTCATTTAATCTCTTTTCAAGAATGTCTCTACCCTTTTCCCATTCGTTGCCGATTATGAGAATGTCATCAGAGTATCTGACATAATAAACATCAAGAGTTTTAATCTCTTCGTCCATATCAAAAAGAATTGCATTTGCAAGGAAAGAAGCTACAGCACATCCCTGTTTCAAAGACTGGTAATGATTAATAACTTCTCCTTTTTCGTTCAGACATAAATCACACTCGTAGTACCGTCTTAATAAACTGATAACCGCTGACTTACCTGTAATCTCTTCGACCTTATCGAATACTTCTTCAATGAACCTTAACGGAACGCTGTCAAAGTATTTTGAAAGGTCTGCTTTAATTCCGATAGTCTGCAGTTTACAGTTAGCAATTCTACTAACAACTTCCTTTACAACCTTACCGCAGGATAAATTGGTCTGATAGGCTTTCGACCGTTCTGAAACTAATTTGCCACAGAACTCAAAGAGCATATCATTGATGATAGAAAGTAAGATGCGGTCTAAGTTTTCGTTAATGTACACAGTTCGTGTACCACCGTCATCTTTAGGTATGCTCTGCTGATGTGGTGGAATAATCGAATACTCGTTATCCCGGATAAGAGCGTAAAGTTTAATAAGTGTGTTCGGATTGCAGTAATGTTCAAGTTCGTCATAGGGCATATTCTTGTCTACTGCTGTCTGAATAGCCTTTTCCCACCGTTCACGCTTGAACAATTCTTCCAAGAGTTTGTCCATATAACTTCTCCTTGCAAAATGCAACTAGCCTGCTATGAGTGGGCAGGCTTACCACATATTTTCTGAAGATATTGCGATGCTAGGATGCAATTTAATAGCAGCCTCGATGCAAGTAACTGGGAGTTTATCCACACTGTCTGTTGCCATATCCGCAATAGTTCTTGCAACTTTAAGAATGTTGCTTACAGTTCGTGGACTGTAACTATTTCTTTCGGTTTCTCTGTCGAGATAACCTTTCGCTTCGTCTGTCAGAGTGATAAAGTTATCAACTTCTGCCGGGGCTAAGTCCTGATTGAGTTTACCCTGCCTTGAATACTGTCTGAGCCAAGCCCGTTCAATGAGCTGACGGCAATATCCTAAGGTCATTGTTGGGCAGGTGGTAATCGGATTACTGCAGTTGTAACGAATTGCCACTCTATCAAGAAGTGGACCGGAGAACTTTCTCCAATACAGTTCAACTGCGTGAGCACTACAAAGACACACTCTGTCAGGTACTCCATAATTACCACACGGGCACGGTTCTACAGCCATAGCCAACTGAAACTTAGCCGGATAAACTGTTGTTCTTCCTGCTCTTGAAAGTGTAATTGAATTATTTTCAAGTGGCACTCTTAACATCTGAAGAACAGAACTTCTGAACTCTGCAGCTTCATCAAGGAACAGAACTCCGTTATGAGCAAGCGAGATTTCGCCCGGTCTACAGTTTGGACCACCGCCGCAGATACCTTCGATGCTTGCAGTCTGATGTGGCATACGGAAAGGTCTTATGTTTTTGAAAGACTCGTCAGCACGCATAAGTCCGGCAAGAGAATGAATACGAGTTACACTCTGTGCTTCATCAGAAGTCAGATTAGGCATTAACTGTGGTAACTTTGAAAGTATCAAAGTCTTGCCACAGCCCGGACTTCCCCATACCATAATGTTATGACGACCTGCGATAGCAACTGTTGCAGCATATTTGAGACCGTCTTTATTGCTTATAGTATCTATACTTTCTTCTTCACTGACTGGTTCAAACACAACCTGCTTTTCAAGGTTCACTTTGACACTGCTTTCTGAGTAGATTTCATCAGAACCCAGTAAACGAAGAGCACTGTAGGCTTCTGCAAGACTTGAAACTCTTGCAACTTTAATTCCAAGTGGAACCGCCTTTTCACAGTCTCTTGGAATAATTGCATATTTAATGCCAGCACCTACAGCAGTTGAAAGAGCGGGATAAATACCTGAACAAGCCCTTACCTTTCCGCTTAATTCAAGTTCACCCATAACAAGTACATTTTCTGGTTCAAGCCCTTTTGCTTTTGCAAGGATACCAAGAGCAATAGACAAGTCAAAACTTGCACCTGTCTTTTTAAGGTCAGCCGGACTTAAAGAAACGAGTATACGCTTTCCAGGCAGTTCCATTCCTTGATTTCTAA